>Ga0256407_10011797_pt1 | contig 12025 bp, 8 predicted proteins | sample RumenRJG_04DNA_FD_193489 | JGI IMG/M metagenome (GOLD analysis project Ga0256407, IMG submission 193489) | Bovine rumen microbial communities from Lethbridge, Alberta, Canada - RJG_04 | ecosystem: Host-associated > Mammals > Digestive system > Stomach > Rumen | place: Canada: Alberta | collected... | reverse complement strand
TAAAATTTTTTTTTTTTTTTTTTATTTTTTTTTTTTTTTTGTATATTTTTTTTTATGTTATAATTTTTATTAAATTAGTTTAAATGTTGATTTTTTATTATTAATTTATGTCAAATTATACTCCAAATTCTGAAAATAATATTAATGAAAATAATGATATAAAATCAAAGTTAAATTTATGTTCTAATAAACGTTTGTTTAAAAGTTCAATACAAAATAAATCAAAATATAATAATTGTTTCACTGATGAAAAAAATTATTTAAAAAGAAATAAGTCACAAGATTTTCAACAAATATTATCAAATATAAAAACAAATTTTTTGTATGAATTTTCATTAATTTCAGATAATAAAACAATAAATATTGAAAATTATGATGTACATTTTGATTCAAATGATGAAATAAATAATATAAAAGAATCAAGATTTACTTTTAATTCTTTAATGATGAGTAATGAATTAGGAAATGATTCACTTCCAAGAAATAATTTGAAAAATATTAATCAAACTGAAAGAAATCTATTTAGTAATAGATATAATAACCAATTAAATAATCAATTAATAGATTCTATTGAAATTGGACAAAATAATATTATATTATTATCAAAAAATAAATTATATTCTTTATATAATAAGAAAAATTCGTTATTTTATTTATTAACTTTTTTGGATTGTGAAGAATTGAAAAGTTTTCTTAATTTAAATAAAAGAATAAGACTATTAATAAATACAACATTAAGAAATATATATTATCCTATTATAAAAAGAAATATTAAAAATGATAATATTGAAGTATTAAAAAGTAAAATACATTATGAAAAAGTAAAAAATGGAATTAAAATTGATATAATAACAAATATAAGATTCATATCAAAAGAAGAAAATTTTTTACCAAAAAATATATCATTAATATATATTTATAAGAATTTTAAATCAAATATTTATTCAAAAGACTTTTTAATGGATTATTATACATATGATTTTTTTCCAGAAAATTCTTCTTATTTTCCTTCAATTTATATGTTAAGAGAATTTTCATCTTTTAATTCAGATATTTTACAAAAAACTTATATTCAACCAATTTTACCTTTTAAAACATTTGATCAAGGATTATTAAATTTAAATATTTTTTCTTCTGAAAATTTATTTATTGACCCAAAAAATATATCAATTAAAATAATAAACAATTCATTATTTGATAAAAAGAATTTTAAAGGTTTAAATCCAAGAATTTGTGAATATGAAGAAATATGTGTTCATTGGAAAAATATTTATTATTTAAATAATAAACAAGATGAAGAATTTATTAATAAAATAAAAGAAATTTTTACTCCTTATTTTAAAATTATTAATATAATATATGATGAAATTGGATTTTCAGTATTTAAATTTATTATAAAAGCAATTAAAAATGGATTAATTAAAAATAAAGATGAAATAGGAATTGATTTATTAATTAAAAAAGAGGATGATTATATTATAAATGAAATTAAAAAAAATGATTTATTGTTTGAAAAAAGAAATGTTTTTGAATTAAGAATTGGTGATGTTATAGTTTTTTATTTCAAAAGATAAAAACATAATTTTTTATTTAATGATTTTTTTTATATTATTATAAAGCTAATAAAAATAATATTCAATAAAAAAAATTCCAAAAATATTAAAAAATAATTAAATCTCCTTAACTTATTCTTTAATCTTTATAATTACATTGTAATAAATAAAATAAAAACATTTATTTTATTCTTATTTATTTTTTTTTCTTCCCCTTCTTTTATTATATCCATCAACAAAATCCCACATAATACGATAATTTTCCCTTAATCCCTTAATTCCTTCTTCTTTACTATGAATTCTAAAACATTCATTATAACTATTTTGATAATATTCAAAAGCCAAAATTTTCTCAGTTTCCCCTTGTCTAAATTTAACATTTTCATTAGTTTTAAAATTATGTTTAATCAAAGGTAAAATTAAGCTTTCTTTAACATTATCATCACTTTTTTTAATAAATTTCTCAATATATAATTCTTTTCTATCATTTCTTTCAGTTTTATTATCTTTAATACTAACACTATGATTTAATTTTGGTAAAGTTGTAACAGTAGTTTTAACTTTTTTATGAAATGGACTTTGAAATAATTCTAATATATCTTTCCCAGAAGCAACTGTATCAATAACATTTCTACTCATTTCATTCATTCCAATTGTTTCACCATGAGGACAAAAATCTTCATCTATTTTTTTTTTCATTTCTTGTATAAATCTCCCTTCATATGATTCATTTAAAATATTATCATCTTCAAAAATTTTAATTTTATCTTTTTTAGCTTCGATTTTTACAAAACGTTTTTTTTTTATTGGAATTTGAGTTTTGAAAATATTATTTTTATCATTTTTTTCTTCTTCTAAATCTTCAGGTGGAATTGGAGCATCTTGAACATAATTTTTTAACATTGAAAAATTAACTCCAGCTTCTTCTGCAATTGATAAAAATTCTTCCATTTCTTCTTTTTTTAAATTTTCCCAATCTAATTTAAATTTCCATGGTGCTAATTGAATATTATTTATTCCAGTATATATTTCTCCTATTATATTCATTTCTGTATCCCAAATTTTAACTTTTCTATCTTTTGATACTGTTATTAATGAATATGGATCTTCTACTTTTGTTAAATATACAATTTCATCATTGTGAATTTTATTTTCGAAAAGTATTAAATTTGGATAAAGAGAATAAAAAGGAGATAAGAATTTTTTCTCTTTTTGTAAATTATGAACTAAACTAGTTTCTGCATTTATTTCTTCTGTTTTTAATATATTAAAAGTTGATTGAATTTTATTTTTTTCTTTTATTTCAATATTATATTTTTTAAATATAGGTAATAAATTTACTATTTTTAAAAATCCCTTATCATCACCATAAGCTAAATATGATTTTGGTGTATTATCATCTTCATTTGAATTATCATAATTTAATAAATCATCATCAAATTGAATATCATCAGGAGGATTTGATTCAAAGTAACTTGAATATTTAGCTTTTTTATTATCTAATTTACTAAATTGATTATAAATAAAAACTAAACATGATATTTGATTAGGAATAAATCTATTTTCTTTATGGAAATAATTCATAGTTCTAAAGAAACATTGACCATTATATTCAGTATTAGGTCTTGTTCCCCATAAGAAAATAGCACCACTTGAATAACCAACTGCTAAAACTGGAAAAGGATCTAAAAATTTTAAAGTAATTGCATTATAATTTCTATAACTTTGAATATAACATGTTTCTTCCATTTTATTTAATTCAAAATTCCAAATATTAACAATTCCTTCTACTGAACCAGTAGCAAAATTATTATATCTTCTTGAGAAATCCATACATAAAATTTCATTTTTTTTATTTCTTATACTATGACTATTATAAATTCCTCTTAATTTAAATGATTGTTCAGGATCTTTTTCATTATACATATTAATAAGTGAATCTAAACCAGTTGTTACTAGAACATAATTTTCATTTTGTGTTCCTGGTAAATTCCAAAAAACAAACATTGAAATAACATCTTTTGTATGATGAGTTTTTATTGTACTCATACCATCTCTTTCAACTTCATATTCATTTATTGGTTTTATTAAAGAACCATTTCCAGCATTAAATTGTTGTACTGTACCATTTGAAAATCCTAAATATAAAAGACGATATTGATAATCAAAACAAAAACAACGAATATTAGTTTCTTTATCAAATCTTTCTTGTTCTAAAAATTTCTTAAAAACATAAATTAAATTACCATTAACTGAACTATATATTCTAATATCTTTTAAAGTAGCAACGAAAAAATTCATATGATATTTATTAAATTCACATTGTATAGGATAATTAATTTCATTTTTTTCTTTACTAGCTTTAGATATTTCACTTTCACTATATTTCTGATCATAAAAAATCATTTTATTACCATAAACAAGAAAACGATTATATTTATTAATATAAAGTAATTGATTAACAACTAAAATTTTCTGAGGAACTTGTAAAGTTTGTAAACATTGTCTTTGTTTAACATCCCAAATTTTAACAATAGCATCTTCATCAACAGAAACACACATATAAGAATCAGATAGAAATTTAACACAAACAACAGGAGCAGAATGACCTTCTAATTTTCCTTTATAAGCATCATCAAGACTTAAATCAGTACCAAAAATATTAATATGATATTCAAATCCAGATGATAATATTAAACCATTATTTTCAATATTAGGATTATATGTTAATGTCCTTACTCCACCTTCATGTGCTTTCCATACTTTTAAAAATTCCTTTTCATTTAAATTAAATAATCTAATTTTTCCATCCATACATGCAGTTAGAATTAAAGGTGGTTTTGAAATTTCAATAACATCGAAAATTTCATTTTGATGTCCTTTATTATAAATTGGATTTTTTGAATCTACAAATGAATTATCAAAAAATATATTTCTATGCCAATGACCTTGATTATATAAACAATTAATTTTATCACCTTCTCTTTCAAAATCAATATCTAATTCATATAAATAGTAATATTTATCATTTTCTAATTTTCTACCTGTACTTACCCAAATATCATGATTACGTAAATACCAAACTCTTTTTTGTAAAGGATTTGTTACTAATTCATATATACATTCTCCATTTAAATCTGGTGAAAATGTAAAAAATGCTATTTTATTATTACTTAAACATAAAGCTAAAATGTTATTTGCATAATACATTGATAATATACTAAAAGTTAATGATTTTACATTATCAATTTTAAATTTTTGTTTTTTTTTCATTCCTCCTCTTTTTTTATTTTTTTCCTCTTCTAAAATTTTTTTTTGGAAATAATTTTCAATATCAAAATTTAAATCACATCTTCCATTTTTAGGATTATAAATTTTAATAACTTTACTATTATATTCAGCAATAATAATTTTATCAATTTTTTGATAAAAAACAGCAGAAATAACATCTTTCTTATGAATATTATAATCTTTAACTCTTTCACTAACCATATATCTTTTATATTTAATCATTTCTTTCTCTTTCATTCCTTCATAATCATTTGGATCTGAATTTTCTTCTCCTTCAACTCTATCAATCATAAATTGTGTAAATTCACTCCATTGCATAATTTGATCTCCACTTAAATCAGTTTCACAAAATAATTTATATAAACCATAAACTAAATTTATTTCATCATATGGATCACTTGGATTTATTGGTAATTCTTTTTTTAATAATTTTATAAATGTTAATCTATCTAATCCATCTGGATATTTATCAAATTTTTCTTCTATTTTGTTTATTTTTTTTAAATCTATTAACATCATTAAGTTGTTTATGTCATATTTATTTGGATCTAATATGAAATATTGGTTGTCTACTATTATTTTCATTCTGTTTTTTGTGTAGGGGATTATTTTTACTTTTTTTTTTACTTTTACATTTTCATCATCGGTTTCATAGTCAAACATTTTTGTTTTTTTAATTTATTAATTTTATTTTTTTTTTTATTTTTATTTTGTGTTTATATAATATTTTTCTTTTTTAAATATTTTAAAAATGTTATTTTTTTAAATTATAATCGTAAAAATAAATAAAAAATAAATTATTATGTCAAGTTCAGTTTCTCATAAAGAAAGAGCAGAAAGATATTATGCATATAATCTCGAAAAAGCAAAAGAAAGAGGAAATAAAATAAAAAAAGCATTTAATTTTGATAATATAAAAAAAGGTTTTTATGACGAATTAATATCATTTGATGAGAAATTAAAAAAAGATAAAATGGAATTAGAATCAAAAAAAATAAATGGATTTAAAGAATTAGTTTATACAAATGTAAAAGTACCTGATGTATGGAGAAATAAATTAACATATCAATCTGATTTATATAATACAATGAATGATGATGATTTTTTTGTTTCTTATTTAGGGAAAGGAGGAAATAATATGAATATTGAAACAGAAAAAAAAAATCAAAAAAATGAAACAGTTAATTCAATATTGAATAGTAGTAATAAAAAATCTTCTACAAGTTATAATACTTCATTTCAACAAATAAAAGAAAAACCAAAAATTAAATTTAATTTTAATAATGAAAATTTACCAACTAAAAAAAAAAATATATATAAAAGTATATTAAAATCATTTAAAAATAATAAAAATGAAGAAAATATAGAAAAAGATAATAATTTAGAAAAAGATAATAATTTACAAAAAGAAGAAACTACAAAATCAAATGCTTATCAAAAATTAGTTGAAAATATGACAAATGAAAATAGAGAAGTTTTAGGTATTTTAGAAGAATATAAACAAGCTTTTCCAATTGATTTACCAAAAATAATACCAGTAAAGAAAAAAATAGAAAAAGAAAATGAAAAAAAAGAATCTCAAGAAAAAAGTATAAGAAAAAAAAAAGGAGAATTAACAAAAGCTGAAGTATTTAAAACTACAATTTATAATAATTTACTAAATAAAAATATAAAAATAAAAAAAGATGATTTAACACATATAAAACATTATGATAATTTAGTAGAAGATGATATTGAAATTAAAAATCCTGAAATAAAAAGAAGATTAGAGGATATTAGTTTTTGGGGTCCATTTTATCCTTATTGTTTTATTGGAAGAAAGAAAAATTTATTATTTTATAAAACTATGGAACATAATCAATGTGTTACTTTATTAAAATATTTAAAGAAAGTTAGAGTTAAATCAAAAGTTGGTATTAAAGTTGATAAACATGATGAAGATGAAGATTAAAAATTTTAATTTATAATAATAAAATTATATTATTATGTTTAACAAAAAAAAAATATTTTTTCATAATAATTTATAATATTTTCTTTTTTTAATAATAAAAAATTTCTTAATTTTAAAATAAATATTTTTATATTTTTCTTCTATAAATAAAAATAGTAGCAATACCCCATGACATTAATCTCTTAAAACTTTGATAATGTTGCCATTGATTATTTAAAGCAGTTAATTTCTTAGTAAAAGTAATAATAATAGTACCTTCTTTACATTCATTATTAGCTTTAATAGCAATTTTTGTCATTAATTCATGAGAAAAACAAGTAGAATTTACTAAAATAATTGAAGCATCATTCCATATTTCTTTTAAAAAATCTCCATTTATAAAAGTTAATGTATTATATTTATAAAAATCTTCAAATAAATTTTCATTTGCTATAAAAATATCTTCAATATTTCTTTCATAATAATATTTCATTTCATTACTTAAAGTAAATAAATTTTCTAAAAATTCAATTCCAATACATTTTGTAAAAGGTCTTAATAAAGCAAAAGCTAAAACTCCTTTTCCAGTTCCAGAACCTAAATCATAAAAATTTCCATTTAGAATATTTTTCCCAAATTCTTTTTTCAAAAATTCATAAATAAAAGCAATTGATCGAAAAGTCTAAACTAAAAAAAAGTAAAATAAAAAAAAATAAAAAAAAAATAAATAAAAAAAATATATTATACAACTTCACCATAAATAAATAATTTATCAGTAATTCCTTTTTTTTCTCTTTCTTCTCTAGATTTATCTTTTGCAATTGAAAGTGAATTTTCCGGATAAAAACAATTAAAAATTTGTTCTAAATTATAATATTTAACATTAATTTGTATTTCAATTGGAAATGGAATTTCTTCTTCATTATTTCTTGGAAGAAAATAATTTTCTGCTTCTTTTATTATTTGAGGTGAAATATTTGAATATCCACTAGATGATTTTATTATTGTTGATGATGATGAATTTATTGAATTTGTATTAAATGATATTGATTTTGATTTTGAATTCGATTTTAAATTTGAATTTTTAATTGATTTATTAATTTCAGATTTTATTTGAGATTGAATTTTTGATGGTGATTTACTATTCATTTTTTTAATATAATTTTATATATATAATATTATTATAAATATTTTAAATTTTAATTAAAAAATATTATTTATTATTTTTTAAATGTCAAAACATCATCCTGATTTAATTATGTGTAGAAAACAACCTGGAATTGCAGTTGGTAGAGTTTGTGAAACTTGTGATGGAAGATGTGTTATATGTGATTCTCATGTTAGATTATCTACTCTTGTTAGAATTTGTGATGAATGTAATTTTGGTAGTTTAAAAGGAAGATGTGTTGTTTGTAATGCTCCTGGTGTTTCTGATGCTTATTATTGTAAAGAATGTGTTATGCTTGAAAAAGATAGAGATGGTTGTCCTAAAATTGTTAATATTGGTTCAGCAAAAACTGATAGGTTTTATGAAAGGAAAAAATATGAGTTTAGTTCAGAATTTTAAATTTGTATTTTGTTATATATTTAATTTTATATTTTTTGTAATTAAATTTATTTTATTTTATTATATAATATAACATTTAAATATATTTTAAAATGATTTTTATATAATATTTATTATTAAACATTTTAATATTATTTTATTATTTAGGTAATTTTTTGAATTATTATAAAAGATTAATTAATTATATTTTTTTAATAATTATTTGTTATATATGTATATTGATAATTATAAATTTTGAATAAAAAATAAAATATTTTCTCTTTAATTTAATTAATAAATCATGAAAACATTAAATCTTTTTTTAAAACTTGATATATATGGAATTAAACCTTATTTTACAATTCAAGGTAAAAAAAGATTAAGAACAATAATAGGTTCCTTCTTTTCAATATTAACATACATAATAATTATAATATTTTTTATAGTATATTTAAAAGAAGTCTTATTTCATTTTAATCCAAAATTAATCACAACAATATATAATGATTTTAATCCAAAAAGTGTAAATTTATCAAATGAAAATTTTATTATAACTTTAAGTTTACAAAGTTCAGATTATAAAAATTATATAAATGAATCAATTTATTATATTAATGCATCTTTATCAAGTACAATATTAATAAATGATACATCATCAAATGAAATAATAACACCATTAAATTTAATAAAATGTTCAGAATATAATTTTTATTTTTTAAAAGAATATTTTTCAAATTTACCTTTAAAAGATTTATATTGTTTAAATATTTCAAATATAGAAATAAAAGGAGCATTTAAAACTCCAATTTGGAATGTTTTATATTTTAAATTTTCAAAATGTATAAATTCAACAAAAAATAATTTTTCTTGTCAAAGTAATGAAGTAATAGATAAATATTTAAAGGGTGGATACCTTGGAGTTTTTTTATCAGATTATATTATAGAACCAAATAATTTTAAAAATCCTTCTCAATTTTATGGTAAAAATATTTTTACTACATTTACTTATAAAGAATATATTGATTATTGGATTTATTTAAAACATGAAGAAGTAATAACTGATATTGGTTATTTTTTTGAGAGAAAAAATACTAAATTTTATTTTGCTATTGATGAAATTGAAAAATTAACTGATTATAGAGAAAATGATAATATTTTTTTAAGTGTTGGTATTAGAAAAAGTTTAAAAAGAGAAGTTTATCAAAGAGTTTATATTAAATTACAAGAAGCTGCTGCAAATGCATGTGGAATAATAAAAGTTGCTATGTTTTGTGGAGAAATTTTGTCTTTTTTTTTTCAAAAGTTACTTTATAATAATTATATTATTCAATTTATTAATTTTAGTAAAAATAATAATTATAAAAAATTCTTATTTAATGCTAATAATAGTAATCAAATACTTAAAAGCTATTATTGTTTAAATAATGAGTTAACAAATTCAAAGAATAAATTTCTCTTGAATATTAATAATAATTTTAATAAAAGAAAGATTAAACAATTAATTAGTAATTCTAATCCCTCTACTCCTCATAAAAAATTTTCTACAAATTATAATTTTAATAAAATAAACAAATATATGAATGAACCTTTTAAATTTGAAAAAAAAATTTTTGTAAGTCATATATTATGTCATAAAAATTGTATTAAAAAGGTAAAGTTTATATATAATAAATATAATAAAATAGAATATTGTTTTGACATAATTCAATATTTGAAATTACAATATGAAATAGGATTACTTAAAAATAGTTTTTTTGATGAAGAAAAAAATAAAAGAATAAAAGAAATATATTTATTTGAATATAATGAATTTACTGAAAAGGAAGGTTATGATAAAATTTTTAATAATAATGAAGTAACATAATAATTTTTAATCTATATATAAATAAAAATCTTTATTAAATTATATATTTAACATATTCAATATTTTTTAAATAAATTAAATACAAATGATTAAAATAACTAAAAAAAATAAAAATACTAAGAAAAAAAATAATCATAATAAAAACACTATATAAAAAATAAAAAAAAACCCAAAAAAAAAAAAAAAAAAAAAAAAAAAAAATACTTATTACTTTCTTTCTTCTTATCATCCTCCTCTTTAATTTTCTTATACCTTTCAGTATTATCCTTAACATTATCAGTAAGAAAACTTAACTCAGGGAAAATATCAACAAAACTAATAAAAAAAGGTCCAACAATAAAATTCATAAAACCAATTTGACTTTGTGGTAAACTAGTAGTTAATCTATCACAATTAACAGAAACTTTCAATCCTAATTCTTTTTCTTTATCACCTTGTCTAAAAAATTCAGCAACAACTTTTTCAGCCCAAAAAGTATATAAATGAAAAGGTTTAGTAGGATTACTAATATCACAAGCATGAACAATAATTTCTAAAAATTGTTGTTGAATATCAATTAATTTTTCTTTATTTTCAATAATCTTTTCTCTATTTTTCCCTTTTTCAATTCCATTATCTTTAATTTGATTTTTAATATAATCAAATTGTTTAAAATGAAAAATCATATCAGTTGCAATAACAAAACCAATCATTCTCTTTCTCATAAAACGATAATCATCATTATTCATAAGTGAAAAAATATCATATTTTTCATTACTTTTAATCAACTTAAAAGTTTGACTAATATGATAAGCTTCTAAAACATCAGTATCATTTGATCTAAGTGAAGTAGGTGAATTAATATTAATTAAAAATTGATTTGTATAACCTGGATGTTTATAATCATGAACCATACAAGAAATATATAATGATGCAATATCTAAATCATTTAAATTAAATAATTCTTTCATTTTTGCTTGTTTAATATAAACTAAACATGTTTGTGTAACATCAGCAGCATGTAAATCAGTATGATATGGATTTTCTCTATTATATCCTTTTGTTATTGCTTGAATAAATTTTTCAAATTTATCATAATTTATTTTTGAATATAAACCATATGAAGTTAATATATAACAACCTATTATACTTAAAGTATTTTCAGCACCTACTTCTTCTTCTAATTTAAATATGTTAAATTCTTGAGTTTCTATTGTTGATATTGTTTCTTCTGAAAATGTTATAAATTTTGTATTTTTTGGTGAAAGATAATTTTTATCTCTTATGTTTTTTGATGATATTTGCTTTGCTATATTAAGAGAAATTTCCTTTGTGTGTAAATGCTCTAAATTATTTTTGGCTATGTAATCTGTTTTTAATTTTATATCTGTGTTATTTTCTAAAAATGAATATAATTGTTTATATGATTCATTTTGTTTTTTAATTTCTGAAATATTTAAATTTGATTGATTTTCATTTGATATTGATTCTTGTTCTAACCAATTTAATGTTGTAAAAAGATATTCTTTGTTTAGTTTTTTTATATTTTCTCGAAGGATGTTAAAAAGGAATTTTTTGGCTTTTTCTTTTTCAAAATATGTATTTTTAATTGAGGAAAATGATGATTCGGAAGGATCTGAAATTTCTCTTTGAATTTGGTTTAGTTCGTCTTCGGAGAAAATGTCTATTTTTTATTTATGTTGTTAATTAAGGTTTTTTTACCATTTAAAAGAATTTCTGTCATTTTTTTTTTTTTTTTTTTTTTTTTGTGATTGTTTTTTTTTTTTTTTTTTTTTTTTTTTTTTTTTTTTTTTTTTTTTTTTTTTTTTTTTTTTTTTTTTTTATTTTTTTTTATTTTTTTT
>Ga0256407_10011796_pt1 | contig 12026 bp, 9 predicted proteins | sample RumenRJG_04DNA_FD_193489 | JGI IMG/M metagenome (GOLD analysis project Ga0256407, IMG submission 193489) | Bovine rumen microbial communities from Lethbridge, Alberta, Canada - RJG_04 | ecosystem: Host-associated > Mammals > Digestive system > Stomach > Rumen | place: Canada: Alberta | collected... | reverse complement strand
ATCTTTTTCATGTGGATGTTTAATGATATATGATGCTTAATAATATAATGTGTAAAGGGTTATCTCTTGATGAACTTAAAGCTCTTGGTGCTGGTCTTCACCACCATCACGCCCTTCAGGCCGTTCAGTGGAATCGACACCGCACCGTCGGCGCCGGCCTTAGCCTGACGCACCTGCTGTCCGCTGATGGTGTAGATGGCTACGGTGCTGTAAGGTTCCAATCCTTTGGCCTGAAGCGTCTCGCCAAGGGTGAACACGTGGCCGCTCGTGGCCGCTTTGATGGTATTGACGGCGGTCGTCTCATTGTCGTCGGTGAGCGCGAAGCTGCGGTACTGGCTCAGCGGATAGTCGATGGTATCGTTGCCGGCCACGAGCCTCAGGCTGGACGCCGTGAAGCTGACGGTCGGCTTCTGCGTCAGCGCAAAGCTCACCTTGCTGCCGTTGGTGTCGGTGACCGTCAGGTAGTTGGCCGCTTCTGTGGCCAGCGGTGACAGCATGACGAGGGCTGTGAGCAGGGTCTTAAAATACTTCATCTTTATCTTTCTTTTGTTATAATTATATGTCAGTTTTCTCAAACGAAAAAGTCTTGCCCAGATAGTTTAACCAAGGCAAGACTTTAGGGTTATGCTTCCGCATGGGATGCACCGCTGATTACTCAGGCAGGCTGATTGCCTCATTGGGGCAAACAGAGGCGCATGTGCCGCACTCTGTGCACTCATCGGGATTGATGTGGTAGATTTCGCCTTCAGAGATTGCGCCTACGGGGCACTCATCGATGCATGTACCACATGCAACACAGTCGTTTCCAATTACGTATGCCATAATGCTAATGTATATAAGATGTAAATAATGTTTTGTACGTTGCAAAGTTAATAAATTCTGCGGAAGATACTTCGCTTTTGCCGCGTTTTTTTCATAATTAACTTTTTTGCCTTCCTTTTGCCGCAGCAAACAATAAAAGCGGGCGGGTGGCCGTTTATTGAAATATGAGAAGATTAGCGTTAGTTCTGGTAATGCTGTTTGCGTTGTGGCATGGGGCTATGGCGCAGGATGATGTGGTGCAGAACCGCCCCTACACCGACCTGCGACCGTTCCATTTCGGTATTCTTGTGGGTACCCACCTGCAGGATTTGGAGTTTGTCAATGCCGGACCGCAGGTCGTCACCCTCGAAGACGGTACGCAGCAGACCACTGACATCACCGCCGACCAAGACCGGTGGGACAATGGCTTCAACGTGGGTGTGCTGGGTGAGTTGCGGCTCAGTGAGCATTTCCAGTTCCGCATGGCGCCGACGCTCTACTTCGGCACCCGCCACATCCGCTTCCACAACATGGACACCCAGTCCGAAGAAGCCCTCGTCACGCGCCAGCAGACCATGAAGACAGTCTATTTCGGCTCGTCATTTGACCTCATCTTCGCCTCGAAGCGCAACGGCAACCACCGCCCGTACATGATGATGGGCCTCAGTCCCGTGGTCAACCTCACCGGCAAGGACAACGATTACATCAAGCTCAAACGCTACGACTGCTACTTCGAGGCTGGCCTCGGCTGCGATTTCTACCTGCCTTTCTTCAAGTTGCGGCCAGAGTTGAAGTTCATGTATGGCCTCACCAACAGCCTCGACACCAAGCATGCCGACCGCATGCGTGATGTATCGATGCGGCCTTACGCCTTGTCGGTCAACAAATCCCGATCGAAGATGATCGTGCTTACCTTCTATTTTGAGTAAGCACGGCAGCAAAATAATCCGTTATCGACTATGATTTCCAATCCCCATCACTTGTCACGATGCCTCAAGCCCGTCACTTTGGCGGCTGCATCGTGCCTGTTCGTTTTCGCTTCGTGCCACTCCTCCTATCATCTGACGGGCATCAGTGGCACGCGCATGCTGATTGATGCGCGCTACGACGCCCATCCCGATGCCCAGGCTGCGGTCTTCATCGCGCCTTATGCGCATACGGTCGACTCGCTCATGAAACCCGTCGTCGGTAAGTCGGCGCGCGACATGGCGGCCCGGAAGCCCGAGAGCACGCTGAGCAATCTGCTGTCAGACATCCTGCTCTGGGGTGGCGATGAATTCAACGAACATCCCGACTTCGCCGTCTACAACATGGGCGGCATCCGCGCATCGTTGCCCGAGGGCGACATCACCTATGGCGATGTGCTCAACGTGGCTCCCTTCGAAAACCACATCTGTTTCCTCACGCTCACCGGCGACAAGGTGCAGCAGCTCTTCGCCGAGATGGCGGCCCGTGGCGGCGAGGGCGTCAGTCATGGCGTCAACGTCGTGGCCGGCAGCAACGGCAAACTGCTCAAGGCTACGCTCAACGGTCAGCCCATCGACCCCGCCAAGCGCTACCGCGTGGTGACGCTCGACTATCTGGCGCAGGGCAACGACGGCCTTACCGCCTTCAAGGATAAGACCGACATCGTGTCGCCACAAGACGAGAAATACGACGTGCGCAACGTCATCGTCGGCTATTTCCGCCACTTTGCCCAGCAGGGCAAGACCGTCGACGCCAAGGTCGAGGGCCGTTTCACCATTCAATAAACCGAGCTTACAGTCATGAAAAGAATTCCTATCCTGTTGGTTGGTCTTCTGTTGAGCGCCGCTGTCGTGGCGCAGAACGAGAAAGTGCTGACCATTCTCCATACCAACGACACCCACAGTTGCATCATGCCCCAGAGCACTCACCTTGCCGACACCCTGCAGGCGGGGCGCGGCGGCTTCCTGCGCCGCATCGCCATGCTCAAGGAGGAGCGCCGGAAAGACCCCGGCCTGCTGCTCTTCGACAGTGGCGACTTCAGTCAGGGATCACCTTATTATACCTTGTTCAAGGGCGACGTGGAGAGCGGCCTGATGAACCTGATGCACTACGATGCCGGCACCATCGGCAACCATGAGTTCGACTTCGGCCTCGAGAACATGGCGCGGGTCTTCCGTCGGCTCAACTACCCCATCGTTTGCGCCAACTACAAGTTCAACGAGTTTGGCCTCGACCGCATCGTCAAACCCTACGTCATTATCAAACGGAAGGGCATCAAGATTGGCGTCTTTGGTCTCAGCCCCCAGCTCGACGGCCTCGTCGACCGCAAGAACTACCGCTCCACCGAGTACCTCGACCCTGTGTCGACAGCCCAGCGTGTGGTTGATGAACTTCACCGCAAAGGCTGCCAGTTCGTTATTCTCGTCTCTCACCTCGGCTGGGAGGAAAAGGGCGTCTGCGACGAGGACCTGATCAGTCAGACCCGCGGCATCGACCTCGTGTTGGGCGGCCACAGCCACAGCTATTTCACCAAGTTGCAATATGCCAACAACCTCGACGGCAAACCCGTTCCGGTCGACCAAAACGGCAAAAACGCCATCTACATCGGTCGCATCGAGGCTCGGTTTAGCCGATAAATGTTAAAAAGCGAAGAAAAGCAGGCCAAGGTGATGCCCATTTCATTAAAACTCAGTACCTTTGCACCGCTTTTCGGCCTAACCGCTGGTTGAGGGAAGAGTCCTCAGGCTATGTTGGGTGGGAACGACAAACAACATTAATCATTACAAACAATGGATTTAATTAAAGTTGCTGAGGAAGCATTTGCAACCGGCAAGACCATCCCTGCCTTCCGTGCAGGTGACACCATCACTGTCGCTTACAAAATCGTCGAGGGTTCAAAAGAGCGTATCCAGCTCTATCGTGGCGTTGTCATCAAGATCAGCGGTCACGGTCTGAAGAAGCGTTTCACTGTCCGCAAGATGTCGGGCACCGTGGGTGTAGAGCGTATCTTCCCCGCAGAGTCGCCTGCCATTGACCACATCGAGGTCAACAAGCGCGGTAAGGTGCGTCGCGCTAAGCTTTACTATCTGCGTAAGCTCACCGGTAAGGCTGCACGTATCCAGGAGAAGCGCGTCGTCTCTGGCGAGTAATCCTGCCTCACCCTGTATGGACGGCAACGCCGTCCGCCTGTGCTTCTAATGTTAGGGCATGTTGATTTACATAAAGAGGGTGTATCAAAATTGAAGAAGTCCGGGAGTCCGGAAGTTCGGAAGTTCAGTCAAATGCATAAATACCTGATAATAAGGTATGATTATTGTAATGACGGGACTTCCTAACTTCCGGACTTCTGGACTTCTCTAATTCTGATACACCCCCTTTTGCGTATTGTCAGATGCGTTTGCCCAATCTGTCGGATGAGCCAATCGCCGACGCCGGACGGCCTGAACGCCAAGCTGTGACGGTCGTCACAGCTGAGTGAAACGACCGTCACAGTTAAGTGAAACGACCGTCACAGTTAAGTGAAACGACCGTCACAGTTTGTCGTCAAGGCTATTTTGTCTTTTCCAAATGGTGTTTCCACGGTGACCATTTTCTTAGGCCTACGCGTACCCTATATCCACCCAAAACAGTTATAACCTATTGACAATCAAGATTGGTAATTTATTTGTACAAAATAGTGACGAACTTAGGAGCGGGAGGTGTATAGGCAGAATACCAATATCTTTATCATTTTTGTTGCGATTAGGGTGACGTGTGGGCGAAGTAGGTGACCTACCTACTTGTGAGTATTTTTTAATTTTTTGGCATGTTCTTTTGGCAATATGCAACATTATGTTAGATATTTTTTGTAACTTTGCACAAAAAGTAAATGATTGTTGGCAGACCATCAATACATAATATAACTGAGGAAGTATGGAAAAATCCCTGAAGAAACGGTTGCATGTGCTTGTGTGTGCAATGCTCTGTTGCCTGCTGGCACATGCGCAGAACCAGATGCTCAAACTGTCGGGTTTCGTGACCGACAACAACAATCAGCCCCTGGCCGGTGTCACCGTTAAGGTGCAGAAGGCATCTCTCGTCACCACCACGGCCTACGACGGCAGCTTCAAGCTGGAGGGCCTGGCCCCGCAGCACGCCTACGTGGAGTTCAGTTATATCGGCTTCCATAAGCAGGTCGTGGCCTATACGGGACAGAAGGAGCTGCGCGTCAGCATGAAGGAGGATGCCAACCTGTTGCAGGGCGTGGAGGTGTCGGCCAAGACCAATATCAATGCCATCGACCTGCGTGCCAAGTCGGGCGACGTGGCCGAGGTCGACATGCGGCGGCTCAACGAGAAGTCGATGATTGACTTCGGCCTCTCCCTTCAGGGCGCGGTGCCGGGCCTCACCGTCATCAGCACCGGCGAGCTCGGCTCGGCCCCGGAGATACGCATCCGCGGCAACTCTTCGCTCCGCAAGGGCAATACGACCAACGAGCCGCTCTATGTGCTCGACGGACAGGTCATCAGCGCCGAGACTTTCTACAACCTCAATCCCACCGACATCTCGGGCATCAAGGTGCTGAAGGATGCGGCGGCCTGCGCCCTCTATGGCACCAAGGCCGCCAATGGCGTGATAGAGGTCACGTCGAAGCGTGGCATTGACGGTCCCATGCAGCTCACGGCCAATGTTGAGGTGGGTGTCACCACCAAGGGGCGCCGGGGTGTCAGGATGATGGACTCGGCCGAGAAGCTTGAGCTGGAGCGTCTGCTCCATGCCACCAATGCCCCGGGCTACCTCTACAGCGAGGACTACTACCGGGCCAACTATGCCGACGACCCCAACCTGGAGCAGATGATAGCAGACGGCAAGACCCGTCTGGCCCAATTGGCTGCCACCCATACCGATTGGTTCGACGAGCTGGTCAAGAACAACTGGTACCAGAAATACAACCTCAGCCTGCGCGGGGGCAGTGATCAAACCTCATACTATGCCTCAGCCAGCTTCTCCAAGCAGGGCGGCCGCATTGAGGGCAACGACAAGATGCGGTCGGGCATGCGCCTCAACCTCGACCAGAAGATTGGCCATATCGGCTATGCCTACCTCAGCGTTGACGGGGCCTACACCCGCACGCGTACGCCCAACGGCAGCTCGCACGACCCGCTGCGGCTGGTGTATGAGCTCAACCCTTACGAGACGCGCGACGACAGGACCCTGTGGTCGTATCCCGGCCAGTCGCTCAGCGACCTGCTGCACGAATACCAGCAGAAGGGCGAGGACAAGTCTGCCGGCGTGAGCGGCAGTCTGCAGCTCACCCCACTGCCGGGCCTCGACGTGGCGGCCTCGGCCGGCCTCGACTATCTCATCGACGAGACCGAGCAGTTCACCCCGGGCAGCGCCTACAGTCAGACCAGCCGGGGCATACCCTCTGAGGCCCGCGGCATCTACGCCAAGTCGAAGAACACGACGACCAACGTGACGACCAATGTGCGCGTGACCTACAACCACGTGTTTGCCGGCGTGCACGACCTGACGCTCGGTGCCAACATGGACTACTACCTCACCAAGCTCGACAATGTGGGGATTACCGGCTATGGCGTGGGTGACCAGAACTCGGCGGCCGCCATCAACCAGTCGCTCACAGGCAGCTATGCGCCCAAGGTGAGCGGACTGAAGGACAAGAACGCGCAGTTGGGCTTCGGTGCCGTGCTGGGCTATACCTACGACAACACCTATGACCTCTACGCCACCTACAAGGACGACGGCTCGTCGCTCCTGCCGAGCGACAAGCGCTGGAGCTCGGCCTGGGCCGTGGGCCTGGGCTGGACTCCCACCCAATACGGGTTTCTCAGCGACAACAAGGTGCTGACGCGCCTGCGCCTCAAGGGCACCTACGGCTGCACGGCCAACCTCAACGGGGTGTCCACATCGACTACCGTCGCCACGTTCCAGTATCTCACCCGCCGCTATGAGGACTCGCGTGTGCTGTCGCTCATCACACTGCCCAATGCCGACCTGGTGCCGGAGAAGACCTATACAACCGACTTCGGCCTGTCGATGGACCTCTTCAGCCGTATCACCTTGGAGGCAACCTGGTACAAGCGGCGTACGGAGGATGCGCTGCTCGACGTGCCAATCCCCTCGTCGAATGGCTTTACCACACTCAAGCGCAACATCGGCGTGCTGGACAACTCCGGCATTGAGCTGTCGGCCAGTGTGAGGGTCATCGACACCTCCGACTGGCAGCTGCGCCTGCAGGCCTCCATGGCCTACAACCGGAACAAGGTGGTCGACCTCTACTATGCCGACAAGATTTACTCCAGCAGCGAGTCGCTGGTACCCGACTACGAGGTGGGCAAGTCCTACGACATGCTCTATGGCCCCGAGTCGCTGGGCATCAACCCCCTGACGGGCTATCCCGTGTTCCGCTCGTCCGACGGCACGGTGAAGCAGGCCAACGAGGTGCTGACCGCCAGCGACATGAAGGCGCTGGGCCATCTCACGCCGCCCTACACAGGATCCATCAATCTCAGTCTGAGCTACAAGGCCTTTGACCTGGACGCCGATTTCTATTATGTCCACGGCGGTGTGCAGGCCTACAACTACTCTTATGTGCGCTCGCGCGACAATGCCAACTACAATGCCGTGAGCGGACAGGTGAGCGATATGTGGTTCAAGGCCGGCGACGAGAACAAGACCTATCCCAACCCCTTCAACACCTCGACCCAGGCCGACAACAACATGACCCTCTACACCAATTCGCGCCAGGTGGGCAAGTCCGACTACCTGCGCCTCTCCATGCTCAGCCTGCGCTACAAGGTGCCTTACCGCTTCCTGCAGCGGCATTTCCCCGTGTTCAAGTATGCCACCTTTGCCCTGCAGGGCTCCAACCTCCTCACCTGGACCTCGTATAAGGAGTCTGACCCCGAGAGCGGCACGCTGGCCGGCACCACGCAGCCGGTCATCACCTTCAGCATGAATGTCACCTTCTAATTCGTACAGCAACATGAAACCACTACAATATATCTCCAGCCGTTGCCACGTCCTCGTGGCCGTCTTGTCGTGCAGCATGCTTGTGCTGTGCGGCAGCTGTTCCATCGACATCGCTCCCGCCGACCAGTACTCCGACCCCGCCGCCATCACCACAGTGGCTGCCGGCCGTTCGATGCTCAGTTCGGTCTATGCCTCCTACCCGCACTACGAGCTGCAGCTCAGCCTGCTGGCCGATGACTATTGCCCCACGTCGCTTCAGGGTCAGGACGCAACGCTGGCCCGGTTCTACAACTGGGACGAGAACGCCATCTCCGACTTTTCCGAGACCGCGTGGCAGGCCTACTACAGTACGATAGCCTCGTGCAACACGCTCCTGGAGCGCGCCGGCGGCATACAGACCGCCAACGAGAGCGAGCAGCAGGAGAAGTCGTACATCGTGGCCGAGGCCACTGCCCTGAAGGCCATGGGCTATTTCGACCTGCTGCGCCTCTTTGCGCCGGCCTACACCGCCGGTGCCGACAGCGCCGGCATACCGCTCAAGGAGCATCTGGCACTCGAATACCTGGGCCGCTCATCGGTCAGGGCCTGCACCGACACCATTGTCAGTCTGCTCACCCGCGCCGCCGCCGTGACCCACGATACGAAGAGCAACGGCTGGCTCTCGCAGACCGCCTGCCGCTACCTGTTGGCCGAAGTGTATCTCTACAAGGGCGACTGGGCACAGGCGGCCGCCTTGGCCCGGCAGGTCATCGATGCCGGCGGCGACGGCCGCTTCACGGCCTCGGCCTATACGCAGCTGTGGTCAACCGGGCAGTCAGCCCAGCGCATCTTCGCCTTCAATACCGACCAGACCTATTACACTGAGGTGCTGGCCAATCCCGTCACCGACGGCGACCTGTACATGCTTAACCCGCAATTGACGTATGCCGACGGCGACATACGCCGCACACTGAACGTCAATGCCATGGACATGCAGGGCACCACGAGAAACCTGATGGGCAAATATGCGGGCATGATCCACGAGGAGACCACACCCACCTACGTCAACCGCATGCGCTATGCTGGTGCTTACTTCATTGCGGCAGAGGCTTACAGCCGTTTGGGGCAGGACGACGAGGCGCGCTCGCTGGTCAACCACTTCCTCACGCTCGTAGGCGGTACGGCCATCCCGGAAACCGTCACCGGCACGGCGCTGACCGACAGCATCCTCCACGAGAAGCAGCTGGAGTTTGCAGGCGAGGGCACGCGTTACTTCGACCTCAAACGCACGCGCAAGGCCGGACTGCCGCGTCTGGCACGCTGGGGCAGCTCCGTCTCATCCACAATCGATGCCGGCGACCACAGATGGACCTGGCCCATTCCGCGCTCGGAATACCTTTACAATGAGAATGTGACCCAGAATGAGGGCTGGCCGCTGAGCCGGCAGGACAAATGAGACAGAATAAGCACGACAACAAACTATTCGGAAAGATGAAAAGACAACTTGTTTATGGCCTGCTGGCCGTCGTGGCCGCTGCCATGACGACAGCCTGCAATGAGACCACAGACCATACCTATATTGGCCCAAACTATGTACAGCTGAGTGCTGCCAACGCCACCACCATCATGGCCAAGGACTCCACGCCCGTCAAGGTGGGACTGCTGACAGCCAAGACACCCGCGCAGGACGAGACGCTCGACTTTGAGCTGGTCAACAACACCGACGGCATACTGAGGGTGCTGAACACCCCTCTTACCCTAAAGGCAGGCGTGAAGACCGACACGCTACAGGTGGTGTCCACTCGCAACGAGGCCTTCTCTGAGCCGGCGGTCGTCACGCTGAGGCTCAAGAACTCTACCGACCCCGACATGGAGCAGTGGGGCGACGGCGTGCGCATCACGGTCAATCCCAACCCGACCGTGGCGAGCCTGACTGAGGCGCAGCGCGCGCTCATCGAGGGCTATAAGGAAAAGTACGGACTCAACCTCTATAATATAATAGGTGAGCGGAAGTGCGCGGTCGACGTGACCTATCCCGACGACGAGGTGGGGACAGCTGTGACCCAGCAGAAGACGGAGCATTTCACCTCGTCATCGGTCATCACGCTGAGCGACTCGGCAACGGCCGACCGCCCCATACTGAAGATGAGCTACAACCCATTCGGTCTCGACGCTTTCCTCTACCGTATCTTCCAGATAGAGGGGCCTGAGGACGAGAACACGTGGAAGACCGACGGGTCGGCCTACGCCTCGATACTGAAACTGATAGGCTACGACCTGTCCAAGGAGACCTTCAGCACCACCCTTGACAGCGTGGAGCTGCACCCGGCCGACCACAGCGTCACCTTCACGGCGCAGCGCCCCAATGCCTATGGTGACATTATCACCCGCATCCCCTTCGACTACAGCTATTCCGCCTGGACCCGCATGCGCCAGAAGGCAGCTGAGGGCGCCACGTTCGAGGTTGACGAGAACGGCACAATGGTGCAGTATGAGCTGTCGACCTACATCAATGACTATTACGTGACGCTCGACCCCGCCAACTACCTTGGCACGAGCGACATCTCGTCAGACCAGTGGGGCAACGACCCCTCCGACTATGTCACCCCGTCGGCCACCTATGATGCCGCCAAGGGCGAGATGACCTTCCAGTTCCCGTGGGACCACATGAACTACTCCTATGGCTATACGCAGATCAAGGTAACTTATCAGTTGGGCAAATGAGAGCAAAGTCATACAGCGCCGCCTTGCTGGCCGCATGCCTGCTGGCTTTCCTGATGCTATGCACGGCAGCGAATGGGCAGCCCGTCAGTCTGCCTGAGGGAAGCCGCGAGGGCTGGCTGCCCAACGGACTCCACTACATTGTGCTGCCCAACCAGCAGCCCCGTCACACCACCGAGTTCCGCCTTGTGATGCGCGTGGGCTCGCTTGAGGAGGAAGAGGGGCAGGGGGGCGTGGCCCATTTCCTGGAGCACACCGCTTTCAACGGCAGTGCCCACTTCCCGGGCAAGAGCATGGTGGACTACTTCGAGTCGTTGGGCATGAAGTTCGGCCGCGACATCAATGCGTTCACGGGCTTTGACCGCACCATCTACTGGCTCACGGTGCCTATGGAGAAAAGCGACACGGCCATTTGCCGGAAGTCGCTCCTCGCCATGCGCGACTGGCTCTGCGGACTTCAGGTCGACCCCACGCGCACCGCGCAGGAGCGGGGCATCATTCTGGAGGAGCTGCAGGGCTACCGCCAGACTGACCCTTTCTACCGGCTGAAGATGGGGCAGGGACGCCACTTGCGCCACCTGCCCTTAGGCACGGAGGATGACATCAACAAGACCGACAGCTGGCTGGTGTCGGCCTTCTACCGACGGTGGTACCAGCCACGGTGGGCCACGGTGCTCGTCGTGGGCAATGTGGACCCCAAGACTACCGTCAGACAGCTCCGTGCCATGTTTGCCGGCGTGCCAGCCGGCAAGCCCGCCGCGCTCAAGGACGGCACCATGCGCTATGCCCCGGGCGTGACCATGGACGAGGACCGCGACTCGCTCTCCTCGCTGTCCAAGGTGGAGCTCATCATTCCCCATGCGTCGGTGGTGGCCAACAGTCTGTCCACTCATGCGCGTTACTGGCGCGGGGCTATGCTCGTCAAGGCCCTGGGCATGCTGCTGCCAAGGCGCAGTGCCGTCAGCGACAGCTGGTACCTCGCCTCCACCAACCACTTCGTGGTATCGTGCGAGGGCGAGGGCAAGGACTCGCTGCTTGCCGGGGTGAGGCGCACGGCCGCGCTGCTGCACAGCCTTGTGGACTGCGGCTTCCCCGACACGCTCCTCAGTGAGGTCAGGGCCGACATGGGTACCTCGGTGGCCCGTGTGCCGGACGGCTGTCCGTCGGCCGCCATCTGCGAGGACCTGGTCGACTATGCCGTGACGGGCGACCGCAACCTCTATCACGACAACGAGGCCGAGGCCGTGAAAGACAGCCTGCAGGCCACCACGTCAGTCATGCTGCAGCACCTGCTCGGCCAGTGGCTGGACTGCGGCAAGGCGCATCTGCTCATTGCCCTGAGCAACAATTTGCCCGCGGACACTACCCTTACTGAGAATGAAATCATGCGGCAGTGGCATGAGGGATGGCAGGCGCCTGTGCATCCCGTCAGCTACACGCCGGCCCGTGCCGCTGAGACTCCCCACATCGCTACACCGTCCGTGCTAAAGGGACAGCCTGCCTTCGATGCTGCCGAAATAGCCGCCGACCGCTACTATGCACGCATCAAGACCAGGGAGCTCAGACTGCGCAACGGCCTCACGCTC
>Ga0256407_10011787_pt1 | contig 12029 bp, 11 predicted proteins | sample RumenRJG_04DNA_FD_193489 | JGI IMG/M metagenome (GOLD analysis project Ga0256407, IMG submission 193489) | Bovine rumen microbial communities from Lethbridge, Alberta, Canada - RJG_04 | ecosystem: Host-associated > Mammals > Digestive system > Stomach > Rumen | place: Canada: Alberta... | reverse complement strand
TACATAGGCTATGCTTTGGCATCCAGTCTCGGAGGCGGACTGGCCGGATGGATCTGCGGCATTTTCGCAATCCCGGGGATCATCTATTATGAGTGGGGACTGGAATATCTTCTTTCGCCCGTAAAATTTCTTTTTTCACCTGCAGTACTGGCATATTCAGTAGGTTTTGCGGTACTGGCAACAGCCGGCGCCGCTGCAGCGGCATGTCAGACTACACTGAGCGCTTCCGCCGCTTCGCTCATGCGCCCCAGGGCTCCAAAACCGGGGAAAAGAGTTCTGCTGGAAAAGATCCCGCCAATCTGGTCGAGACTTTCTTTTATTCAGAAAGTGAGTGTGAGAAATCTCTTCAGGTACAAACGAAGGTTCCTTATGACGGTCGCCGGCATAGGGGGATGCACAGCTCTTGTGGTGACTGGACTGGGGCTTCGCGATTCGATCTTTGACATTTTAGTCTGGCAGTTCGATGAGATCACCTGCTACGACGCGGCTCTGGGTATTTCGGAAGATATACGCGCCGACGACAAGGTGCACCTGAAGGAGTCGCTGGATTCCATGCCGGAGATAAATTCCTTTGAGGAGTGTTACCAGAACAGCCTGGATCTTGAGACAGATTCCGGAAAGGTGGAGTACGTCACTGTAGTGTGCGCTGATGATCTGAGTGCGCTGAACGGTTTTATAAATATCAGACACAGGGAGCACGGAGGCGGGATCTCAGAAGAATACAGGGAACTGTTCAAGCGTCCCGTTGAAATGAACCAGGACGGCATAATCCTTGACGAGAAGATGGCTGAGATCCTCAAGGTGAATGTCGGGAGTGAAGTGACGCTCAGAAATGATGATGAAGAGGAGTTCACAGCTGAAGTCTTAGACATCACGGAAAACTATGTCAATCACTATGTCTACATGACGAGAAAATGCTGGAAAAATATGACGGGAGACTGGCCGCTTTACAACACGATCCTGCTTCGACTCACTGACGGAGCGAAGGAAGAGGACACGGCAAGAAAGCTGATTGCAATTGACGGGGCTATCTCCTATAATCGTATAGATCAGATGAGGACCAGATTTGAGGGCAGCATCAGGAGCATCAATGCGATCATTGTGATCATCATCACGGCTGCCGCTATCCTGGCGTTCCTTGTCCTCTTTAACCTCACGAATATCAATGTAACGGAGAGGATCAGAGAACTTGATCGGGCTTTTTATGGGAAAATGGCTCCACAGCTGGCTGATCAGGACGGTTGAAGTGGACTTTCTTATGTTCGGAAGAAGCGTTCATACGCGAAGTTATATACTGGCAGCGATTTTGACATTTGTTTTTTCTCTGTCAGTGAATTTCTTTTCTTATTTTACGATCAAAGATATCGATATGGTCCAATCACTAAAATCGGTGGAATAATATAAAACTAATGGAGACAATATCTGTATGAAAAGATTAAAAGGCAGGATCCTGCTGGGAACAACAGCTGTTGCGGCAGCGCTGACGATCACCGGGTGCACCGCGAGCCAGAACGCTAATTCCGGCGCGGAGAGCAGTACCGAGTCCGCCGCGCATACAGCTACGACGATCAAGGATTTTGAGAAGTTCGACGTCAATGAAAATTACAACAATGTCGTCTACGGTCCGCCGCCGGAAAAGTGACAAAGAGGCTCAGCAATCTGAAAAAGAAAGTGCGCCGTTTTAGAGAGGAACAATTATGTTAAAGACACTTCTTGCGCAAGTAAAGGAGTTTAAGACTCCGTCAATACTGACGCCTCTGTGCATGATCGGAGAGGTTATATGCGAGATGATCATTCCTGTACTTATGGGAAGGATCGTCGATTTAGGAATCGGCGGATCGGATATGAACTATATTGTCAGGACCGGACTTATCATGCTTGCAGTAGCCCTGCTCGGACTTCTGTTCGGTATTCTGGGCGGAGTTTTCGGAGCGAAAGCTTCGGCAGGATTTGCCAGAAATCTCAGAAAAGCGATGCATGACAATATCCAGACATTCTCTTTTTCAAGCATCGACAAGTTTTCTTCTTCCAGTCTTGTCACAAGGCTGACAACAGACGTTACTAATATACAAAACGCCTATCAGATGATCCTGAGAATGGCGATGAGGGCGCCTGCTTCCATGATCATCGCAATGGCCATGTCCTTTATAATCAGTCCCAGACTGGCGAGGATCTATCTTGGAGCTGTTCTGCTCCTTGCGCTCGTAATGTCTTTTGTCATGCGCAGAGCGACCAGGTATTTCCAGCAGGTATTCAGAAGATATGATGACCTCAACAACAGCGTACAGGAAAACGTCTCTTCGATCCGGGTGGTAAAGGCCTATGTCCGCGAGGACTACGAGATCAGCAAATTTCATAAGGCCGCGGGCAATATCTACGAAATGTTCATAAAGGCTGAAATGAATATCGCCGGTGTCATGCCGTTCATGATGACAGTCGTATACGGATGTATTCTGCTGATCAGCTGGTTCGGCGCCCACATGATCATCAGCAATGAACTGGGAACAGGCGAACTGATGAGCCTGCTCGCGTACTGCATGAATATCCTCATGAGCCTGATGATGCTCTCTGTTGTCTTTGTAATGATCACCATGTCCCAGGCGAGCGCTAAGAGAATCGTGGAAGTCATTAATGAAAGGAGCGATCTTCGAAATCCTGAGAATCCGATCATGGAAGTCCCTGACGGGAGCATCCGCTTTGAGGATGTGGACTTTTCCTACAGACCGGGTACCGGGGATCCTGTTCTTAAAGACATCAATCTGGATATTAAATCCGGTGAGAGCATAGGGATCATCGGAGGCACCGGCAGCGCCAAATCCTCCCTGGTCAATCTGATCAGCCGTCTCTATGACGTGACACAGGGCAGAGTCCTTGTCGGAGGAAACGATGTCCGCAGCTATGATATTGAAGCGCTCAGAAACCAGGTTTCTGTAGTTCTTCAGAAAAACGTCCTGTTCAGCGGAACGATCCTTGACAACCTCAGGTGGGGAGACAAAAACGCTACGGAAGAAGAGTGCGTGAGAGTCTGCCGGATGGCCTGCGCCGATGAATTCATTCGAAAGATGCCTGAGGGCTACAATACCTGGATCGAGCAGGGCGGAACCAATGTATCAGGCGGCCAGAGACAGAGACTCTGCATTGCGAGGGCGCTTCTCAAAAAGCCCAGGATACTGATCCTCGATGACAGCACCAGCGCTGTAGACACAGCTACAGACGCAAAGATCAGAAAAGCTTTCCGGGAGGAGATACCCGGCACGACAAAGCTGATCATCGCGCAGCGTATTTCAAGCGTAAAGGACTGCGACAGGATCGTGGTCATGGACGACGGCCGGATCAACGGAGCAGGTACCCACGAGCAGCTTCTTGCGGAGAATATGATCTACAGGGAGGTCTATGAGTCCCAGGTCGGAGGCGCGGACGCGGACTTCGATAAAAAAGAGTGACGGATTCCGGGGAGGACATAGAGCATGGCAGCAGATAACAACAAAGAATTTAAGGGACCGGGCGGAAGACGGATGGCGGGAAGACCGCGTCCAAAAGTGGAGAATCCGGGACTTCTTTTAAAGAGGGTGTTCAGTTATGTGTTCAGATACTATGGCATACAGATGATCGTAGTCCTGATCTGTATTGTCGTCTCGGTACTGGCCAATATTCAGGGCACAATGTTCACGAGAACTCTGATCGACACATACATTACTCCTATGATAGGTACTCCGGATCCCGACTACGGGCCGCTTCTGGGCGCAATGGGGAGAGTTGCGTGCTTTTACGGGATCGGAATCGCGGCAGCATTCACACAGCAGGTGATCATGGTCCATGTCAATCAGGGCACGCTCAGGAGACTGAGAGAAGACCTGTTTGATCACATGGAATCTCTTCCCATTAAATATTTTGACACACATTCTCACGGCGACATTATGTCTGTGTATACAAACGATATCGATACACTGAGACAGATGATAAGCCAGAGTATTCCTCAGCTTTTTAACAGCGCGATCACGATCGTCAGTATTTTGTCCATGATGCTCATACTGAGCATTCCGCTGACGCTGCTGACCCTTGCTATGGTGGCGCTGATGCTGTTTGTGACAATGCAGGTCACAAAGCGCTCAGGAAAGAATTTCATCGCGCAGCAAAAGAATCTCGGCAAACTGAACGGATTTATCGAGGAGACCATGACAGGGCAGAAAGTTGTCAAAGTATTCTGCCATGAAGAGGAGTCAATAAAGACTTTCGATCAGCTCAATGAAGAGCTCTACCAAAGCGCCTACAAGGCAAACGCCTTTGCAAATATGATCGGTCCTGTCAACGCGCAGATGGGCAATGCCAACTACGTGATCGTGGCGCTCGTGGGGGGCCTTCTCGCCCTCAATTCTTACGCGGGCTTTACAGTCGGCGGCCTGGCGAGTTTCCTGACTTTTAACAAGAGCTTCAGCATGCCGATCAACCAGGTGAGCATGCAGTTCAACAGTATCATTATGGCTCTTGCGGGCGCAGAGCGCGTCTTCAAACTTCTTGACGAAGAACCGGAGACGGACGACGGATACGTCATGCTGGTCAACTGTGAGTATGATGAAAGCGGCAATATCGTTGAGACTGAGAAGCATACCGGCCACTGGGCGTGGAAGCACTATCACAAACAGTCGGATCACAGCACAACTTATCAAAAACTGGAGGGAGACGTCACATTCAATCATGTGGACTTCGGCTACAGGGATGACAAAATGGTGCTTCACGACATTGTGATCCATGCAAAGCCGGGTGAAAAGGTGGCGCTGGTCGGCTCTACAGGTGCCGGCAAAACGACGATCACAAACCTGATCAACCGCTTCTACGACATTCAGGACGGCAAGATCCGGTATGACAATATCAATGTCAATAAGATCAAAAAGGCTGACCTCAGAAGATCTCTGGGCATTGTACTTCAGGACACGCATCTGTTCACAGGTACTGTGCGGGACAATATCCGCTATGGCAAGCTGGACGCGACAGAGGAAGAAATCGTAGCGGCTGCTAAGCTTGCCAACGCACATGGATTTATCAAGAGACTTCCCCAGGGATATGACACGATGCTCAAGGGAGACGGCGCGAATCTCTCCCAGGGACAGAGACAGCTCCTTGCGATCGCGAGAGCGGCAATCGCGGATCCGCCCGTCCTGATCCTGGACGAGGCGACCAGTTCCATTGATACCAGAACTGAGAAGATCGTTCAGGACGGCATGGACAAGCTTATGAACGGCAGAACGACATTTGTCATCGCCCACAGACTGTCCACAATCAAGAACAGCGATACGATCCTCGTTCTGGAGCAGGGACGCATTGTCGAAAGGGGCAATCACGAGCAGCTGCTTGCTCTGAAAGGCCGCTATTATCAGCTCTACACAGGAAAAAGCGACTCGCTGACAGCTTGAACGGTCATGCGGCAAAATATCGGACGGAGGACGTAAAATGGAAAGAATATTCAAAAAGAGTCTGGCGTTAATACTCACATTGGTCCTGGCACTCAATACGGCAGGCTGTGTTCAGCGGCCCGGAACACCACAGGAATCCGGCGAACCGCAGCAATCCGGCGAACCACAGGAATCCGGCGAACCGCAGCAATCCGGCGAACCGCAAGTATCCGGTGAACCCGGCGAAGAACCCGGTGAGACCGGATCAGAATACGCTTCATGGGTCAATTCTGATATTCAGGAATGGGTAAAGGAGATAGGAGAGGCAGACGCCAAAGATGACTTCCACCTTCACGTGAACAGGGAATGGATGCTCAATACGGTTATTCCGGACGGCTATTCCAGTTTTGACACGATCACGGAGAGGGCTCTTGAGGTCGACAGCCAGCTCATGGATATTCTTGAAAATCCGGAAAAAGAGACTGATCCGGCGCTGATCCACGACCAGGAACTGGTACAGAAATACTACACGATGTGGCTGGACTGGGACGCCCGCAATAAACTCGGCGTTTCGGCTCTTAAAGACCTTCTCGATCCTCTGATGAAAGTTCAGGACCTGGATGACCTTACGGCTTATCTGAGTATGCCGCGGACGGTGATCTCCGCGACAGAGCTGGCGCAGTGTGAAGCCAGTATGGACTGGAACAACGCTGATTATTATGCGGTATATGTAATGCCGGTGGACCTGATCTTTGGCGATTCCATGTACTACGGTTATATGGAAGAGAGTGACGCGTTGGATGAGCCGTATTATAATGTGGTGATCCGCCATATCCTTGTGGAGCTGGGTTATTCCGATGAAGAAGCAACGGAAGTATTAAAGAGCTGTTTTGCATTTGAAAAGGACATATCAGAATATATCATGACAACGGAGGAGGAGAGCGCGAGAGACGCTGTCGTCAAGGAGAACAACCCGAGAACGCTCGAAGAACTCGAGGCTGAAGCAGGCGATTTCCCGATCCGGAAGATCCTTGAGGCCAGCGGCGCGGATAAGTCTGAGAGGTATATTTTGACCCAGCCGGACTGGCTCGCGGCAATGGACGTTCTATATGACGAGGATTATGTCGAACATCTCAGGGACTATCTGATCTGCTATACGGTGCAGGATTACGCGACGCTTTTGGACAGAGAGACATATGATATTTACTATAAAGTTATTAACGACATCAGCGGTGCTACGGGAACAAAATCGGATAAAAAGTCCGCGACGGACGCGGTGGATGATTTCCTGCCGTCGCAGCTTGGGAGACTTTACGCTGACAGATATGTGAGTGATGATACTCAAAATGAGGTGACCGATATTACCAAAGAGATTCTGGATGAGTACAGGGTCATGCTCAGCGAGGAGACTTTCCTGACGGAAGAGACCCGCAGGGAAGCGGTCAAAAAGCTCGACAATCTTATTCTTCGCATCGCAAAGCCGATCAAATGGGAAGATGACTCAGAACTGAATTTCGCGGGATCCACTGAGGGAGGCAATCTGATCTCCGCACAGGATGAAGTGGGCGCTTTCTGGGTCAAAAGAATGCAGTCCAGGATCAATCAGAAGGTTGACAGAAATCTGTGGACTTCCAGCATCCAAGATGTCAACGCTTTCTATGATCCCTCGCAGAATTCTATAACTTTGTGCGGCGGTATCCTTGGAGGAGCACTTTACAACTCTGATATGACAAGAGAAGAACTCTTTGCCAATGTGGGTGATACGATCGCGCATGAGATTTCCCATGCATTTGATACTACCGGATGCCAGTTTGATGAGAAGGGTAATCTGAGGAACTGGTGGACACAGGAAGATCAGGCGGCTTTCGCCGCGAGGGCCGACAAACTGGCAGCGTATTACGACAATATCGAGCCCTTTATGGATGTCTACTGCGTGGGCTCCCAGATCGAGGGAGAAGCGATCGCTGATCTGGTAGCTATAAAGATCCTGCTCAGGATCGCGGAAAAGGACAGCGCTTTTGATTATGATAAATTCTTCAGGGCATACGCGGAGACATGGCGGACGATAACCACTGCCAGAAGCGAGTTTTACGTGCTCTCTCAGGACACTCACCCGCTGCCTTACCTGAGAGTCAACTGTGTCGTACAGCAGTTTGATGAATTCTATGAGACTTACGGGGTGAAAAAGGGCGATGGGATGTACCTCGCGCCGAAGGACAGGTTAGAAGTGTGGTAAAACAATAAATGCACAGGACTTGCAGTATTTTGCGAAAGATCGTAATGATTCTTTCCTAAATACGGCAAGTCTTTTTTATTTCCGCGGACCTCTGGAAATACTTAAAAAATTTCAAAATATATATTGACTATATGTTATATATATAGTATAACATATATCAGAAAGAGAACAAAAGGAACAAGCCAAAATCCCGAATAGTTCTCGTAAAACAATACAAAGTTATATAACCTGATTTATAAGGAGGTATCAGATATGTTTACACCTGCAATCTTTACAAGAAACCACGACTTCTGGAGAGATCCCTTTGAGGATTTCAATACAATGTTCCCGGCATTCTTCGATAACGGAGATCTTGAGAAATCTTTTGCCGGATTCAAGACGGATGTGATGGAGAAGGACGGCAACTATGTGCTTCAGGCTGAGCTTCCCGGCTTCAACAAGGAAGATATCAATGTGGATCTGAAGGATGATATTCTGACCATCAGTGCTTCTCACAAGGAGGAGAAGAAAGAGGAGGACGAGAAGACCAGATACATCCGCAGGGAGAGACACACTTCTTCCTACAGCAGAAGCTTCCGCGTAGCCAATGTGACACACGAGGATATCAAGGCAGCATACAACAACGGCGTTCTTGAAGTCACATTCCCTAAGAGAGATGCTCTTCCCGAGAAGGAGACGAAGAAAATCGAGATCATGTAAGGGAGATCCGCCGGTATAGAAGAAAGTTAAACAAAGATAAAGGAGGAGGCGCCTGCTGAATGCTCGGCAGGCGCCTCCTTTTCTGTGTCATATTGAGATTTGCCTTAAAATCGGGTACAATTTCTCCTTAGAGTCAAAATATCAAAGAAAAGAGGTATCCGGCTATGGCACAGATCATACTGGCGTCGGCGTCCCCAAGAAGAAGCGAGCTGCTTCGGCAGGCGGGAATGGATTTTATCGTGATTCCATCTAAAGGAGAAGAAGTCGTTACAAGCACACATCCGGCAGAAGTGGTGGAAGAACTGTCTCTGCAGAAAGCGCGGGAAGTTGCCGAAAGAATCCTTTCAGGTAAAGAAAAAGAGGCTACCGATTTCAGCGTTGTCATAGGGGCTGATACTGTAGTGGCGGCGGACCACAAAATTCTCGGTAAACCTGCCGACCACGAAGACGCGCGGAAAATGATCACGATGCTGCAGGGAAATGTTCATCAGGTCTATACGGGAGTAACGCTGATCCTTAAGGATGAAAAAGGAAACATCCGCAGCAGAACATTCAATGAATGCACTGATGTGGATGTCTGTGAGATGTCTTATGAAGAAGTGGAAGAGTATATCTCCACGCCTGAGCCCTATGACAAGGCCGGAGCTTACGGCATCCAGGGCAGTTTCGGCGTGTATATAAGAGGGATCCGCGGATGCTACTACAACGTAGTAGGATTGCCGATCTCAAGGCTTTGTCACGAACTCAAAGATATGCTCGCTCAGTGATGGCCAAGCGCTGTTTTGTTGCAGCCGAGATTCTTTGCTCTGTTCCTGAGCGGCGGGGAGATTGTCCCCGTACAGGGAAGTTACGTCGTATCCTGTCAATTTTGCACCTCATTGCTCAGCGGAACCATTTCTCGCGCTCGCCGGCGGAATATTTCTCCTCGCAGTATCTGCAGCGATAGATCTTGCGCCTGGAATCTGCCAGGAAGAAGATATGCGGCAGTTCCTGCTCAATAGAAGAAATGCATCGCGGATTGTGGCATTTAAGGACTCCATAGACTTCCTTGGGCATATCCATTTTCTTCTTCTCCACAATGACGCCGCCCTTGATTATATTGACTGTTGTGTTGGGCTCGATCAGAGCGACAGCGTCGAGACTGATGGTATCGGGATCGCATTCCACTTTCAAAATATCTTTGCGGCCCATATCATTGCTGCGGGCGTTCTTGATGATAGCGACCTGGTAGTCCTCTCTGTCCAGGTGGAGATAGTGATAGATCAGCATAGCCTTGCCGGCTTCAATATGATCAAGAACGATTCCGTTTTCAATCTTGCCTACGTTTAACATTCGGTTTCCTCCTAATCCTTGGATAAGCTCTGGTAATCAGTCCACATGAATGTCAAGCAGTGTCAGGATCAATGCCATGCGCACATATACGCCGTACTGAACCTGCTTGAAGTAAGCGGCCCGGGGATCTTTGTCGATCTCCACGGAAATCTCGTTTACGCGGGGAAGCGGATGCAGCACATACATATCATTCTTGGCCCGGCGCATGAGTTTCTTGTTCAAAACATAGAAATCTTTCAGCCTGATGTAATCTTCCTCGTTAAAGAAGCGCTCTCTCTGTACGCGGGTCATATAGAGAAGATCAAGTTTGGTGATGACGTCCTCAAGCTTGATGCACTCCTCATAGGTGTAACCTTTCTCTTCCAGAAGATCGGTGATGTAGTCGGGAACACGAAGCTCAGGCGGGGAAATGAACACAAAGTGGATATCCTCATAGCGCGCGAGTGTTTTGACCAGCGAGTGCACTGTTCTGCCGAATTTGAGATCGCCGCAGATACCGATCGTGAAATGGTTAAGCCTTCCCTTGAGCTGACGGATAGTCATCATGTCCAAAAGCGTCTGGGTGGGATGTTCGTGTCCGCCGTCGCCAGCGTTGATGACAGGGATGTCGGAAAAACGGGAAGCCACGTAAGCCGCGCCTTCTTTGTTGTGGCGGATCGCAGCGATATCAGCGAAGCAGGAGACAACGCGGATCGTGTCAGCCACACTCTCACCTTTGGCTGCGGAAGACTGGCCGGCGCCGGCGAAGCCAAGAGCCTTTCCTCCAAGATTCATCATGGCGGCTTCAAAACTCAGACGTGTTCTTGTGCTGGGTTCGTAGAAGAGTGTCGCGATCTTCTTGCCGTCGCAGGCGTGCGTGTATTTGTCAGGGTTTTTCTCAATGTCGGCAGCCAGATCGAAAAGCTGATCGAGCTCCTGGGTGGTAAAATCAAGAGGTGTAAGACAGTGTCGCATGAAGACTCCTTTCTTTTAAGCCATTGTTTCAAAACCGATCTCTCTGGATATGAGATATTTCTCCATAGTCTCGTCCCAGATCCTGTCGGCATTTTTGTCCAGTGTAAAACTCTTTAATGCAATGCCCGTAACCAGTGTGGCATCGGTCCCGTCATAACGGATGTTGAGGACCATGGCGCCGACGTTATCCTTAAGCTGGGGGAAACCGTGAGAAACCAGTATCTTTTCACAGTGGTCGGGGCGAAGCTGAAGAACGATCGAGAGAGAAGCCGGCGCTTTTTTGCCCCGGATCAGTTCCCGCAGGTGCCCCCGCACCTCTGACCATGAGATCAGCGGATAAGGGTGAAGCGACTCGTCCTCCCATTCTTCGGCGGAATAGAAACCGCGGTTTATTTTTCCGTCTAAAAGCCAGGTAACCTGCATACTAAGAGAAGCTTCCTCCAGCAAAAAAGAATCAAATGAACTGCCGGACAGAAGCTTCGTCATGAAATTTCCTGTTTCTGTGATCTTAAATGCTCTCATATAATTCCCCGTCTGATGAATGTAAATAATGAGCCTTTACAGGAAAACGATCTTGGAAGTTGCTATATGAAGCGCGAGCCATGCGCTGATCTGAAGAATCAGGATCAGAGGCAGACCATAGCGGAACTGCGGCTTGCGCTTCTTGTGGCGAAATATGATCATTCCCGCGATACAGCCGGCAGAACCGCCCAGAATCGCAAGAATAAAGAGCACGGACTCCGGAATACGGAATCGGCGCTCCATTGCGCGTATCTTATCAATGACCATAGCGGAAAGGCCGAGCAGGTTCATAACGAAAAAATAGAGAAAAAGCATTAATCTTGTATTCATGAGCTCCTCCTTTCCAAAATTCCTGATGAATATTCTATAATTTTCTATCTGTACATGCAAGGAAAAAATATGATTAATCGTATTTGCGTGAGGTGCGTTATACCCTTTCATCAACTCCGATTTCACGTACGGGGAAGATAGATATTTAAAAGAGGTTCTTCCCCGCACGTGAAAAGTCGTTTCTGAAAGGATATAACGCACCTCACGCCTCTACGTTATCCCTATTACTAACAATGATGATCAGATCTTATTTACAGTATTCCTCATTAATAATTTTGAAAATCCACCTCAATATAAGACCCTTGCTCATTCCTGACGGCGGGAAATGCCCCTATGCCCAGGAATATATATTCAGTCAATAATGATTTCCACCGCTGGGAGAGGTATTCATTCCCCGGAGTATATACCCTGTTATGAACGACTTTTCACCGACGCGAGAGATATTCGTTCCCCGGAGTATATACCCTGTTATGAACGACTTTTCACCGGCGGGGAAGCACCGCAGAAAAAAGAGATGACACCGCAGTGCCATCTCTTTTCAAATTACATTTTAACCTTCCCCGCCG
>Ga0256407_10011786_pt1 | contig 12029 bp, 12 predicted proteins | sample RumenRJG_04DNA_FD_193489 | JGI IMG/M metagenome (GOLD analysis project Ga0256407, IMG submission 193489) | Bovine rumen microbial communities from Lethbridge, Alberta, Canada - RJG_04 | ecosystem: Host-associated > Mammals > Digestive system > Stomach > Rumen | place: Canada: Alberta... | reverse complement strand
ACTCCGCTCTCTGAATCCTTGTCCGAACCGAGTATTCTGAAGGACTTCAGATGTGTGCTGCCAAGACGTGTCTTAACGGCTTTTTCGGCAGCCTTATCTCTTACTTTCTTCTGTTCTTTATCCTTTGCCATTTGTTAACACCTCCGTGTCTATAGTATGACCTACTATAATGTTATACTATATATGGGGTTTAACGTCAACTTGAACTTGACCTCAGTCGTCGTCACGCAGGCTGTCATCATCCTTGAAAGCTTCTCTCCAGGCGTCCTCCCTGCCCTCACGCAGATCGTCCAGATTGTAAGGCGTCGCCTGATACAGATAGTAGTTGAGCCAGTTGGAGAACAGAAGGCTCGCGTGGCCTCTCCAGCGGAACAGTATCTCCTTTTTAGGATCGTCGTCCCTGAAGTAGTTTGCCGGAACTTTAGTGTCAAGTCCTTTGTTGATGTCTCTGAAGTACTCGTCGGCAAGCGTCGTCTTGTCATATTCAGAATGACCGAGAACAAATATCTGTCTGCCGTTTTCAGTGGATATGATGTGCGGACCCGCTTCTTCCGATTCCGCCAGTATCCTCAGCTCAGGATGCTTCAGAATGTCTTCCTTGCGTGTAATTGCGTAGCGTGAATGCGGAGCGTAGAACAGTTCGTCGAATCCCCTTACAAGTGGATTGTGCGGTTTGAGCGTACGGTGCTCGAAGACCCCGAAGAGCTTCTCGTCCTGTACGTACTTTGGAATGCCGTAGTAATAATACATGGCCGCCTGCGCGCCCCAGCAGATGAACATGTTGCTGTATACGTGGGTCTTGGCGAACTCAAAAATCTCACACAGTTCAGGCCAGTAATCTGCCTCTTCGAATTCCATCTGCTCAATCGGTGAGCCTGTTATGATCATGCCGTCGAAGTACTCCTCCTTGAATTGTTCAAGAGTAGTATAGAACGACATCAGGTGATCCTGTGATGTATGTCTGGACGTGTGCATGTCCATGCCTACAAGCTGCATCTCAATCTGCAGCGGGCTGTTGGCAAGCACCCTCGCCAGCTGTGTCTCTGTGGCGATTTTTGTAGGCATGAGGTTTACGATTATTACTTTAAGAGGACGGATGTCCTGCGAAGCCGCTCTGGCTCCGGTCATTGTAAATATGTTCTCGTCCTTCAGCGCACCGGCTGCAGGAAGTTTGTCAGGTATAATTAATGGCATTTTTTCTCCTAATTATCAATAACTCTATTTTACTTTGTTCAGCGCCTGATCAAGATCGGCGATTATGTCTTCCGGATTTTCAAGTCCTACTGACAGTCTTATGAGACCCGGATCGATTCCGGCGGCCAGCTGGGCTTCCTCAGAAAGCTGTCTGTGGGTAGTGCTCGCAGGGTGAAGCACACTTGTGTGGATATCGCCAACGTGCACGACTATGCTGCACAGTTCCAGCTTCTCCAGGAACTTCTCTCCGGCTTCCCTGCCGCCCTTGACGCCAAAGCTCATTACAGCGCTCGCGCCCTTAGGCATGTATTTCTTCGCCAGATCGTAGTACTTGTCTCCTTCCAGGCCCGGATATATTATCCAATCCACCATCGGGTGGTTCTTCAGGAAATTAGCGACCTCGACGGCGTTTTTGACGTGGCGTTCCATTCTGACGTCCAGAGTCTGCAGACCCTGATGCGTCAGATAAGCGTTCATAGGCGCCATCGTGCATCCCAGGTCTCTTACGAGAACCGCCTTCAGTCTCGTGCAGAAAGCAGCCTGGCCGAACTTCTCGTAGAAGTTCAGTCCGTGATAGCTCTCGTCCGGAGCCGCCATCTCAGGGAACTTCAGGTTTCCGTCTTCGTCCTTCACCGTCCAGTCGAAGTTGCCGCCCTCAACTACGCATCCGCCGATGCTGGTTCCGTGTCCGTCCGCGAACTTCGTCGTCGAGTGCGTTACGATGTGGGCGCCGTATTCTATAGGTCTGCAAAGCGCAGGAGTCGCCAGTGTATTATCAACTATGAAAGGAACCTTCATCTCATTGGCTATGTAAGCGAACTTCTCGATGTCCAGAACGCTCAGAGCCGGGTTTCCGAGAGTCTCGCCGAACAGCGCCTTGGTGTTCGGTCTCTTCAGCTTCAGAATCTCTTCCGCGTCCATGTCCTGATCGAAGAACTCAACGTCTATTCCCAGTCTTCTGAGTGTTACGTTGAACAGGTTGTATGTTCCGCCGTAGATGTTTGTTCCGCTGAGAACGTGGTCCCCTGCCTTGCAGATGTTCAGAAGCGCGATCAGGTTGGCTGACTGCCCGGATGAAGCCGCCATGCCTGCTGTTCCTGATTCCAGAAGCGCCATCTTCTGCTCAAGTTTGTCTACCGTAGGACTTCCCAGTCTGGCGTACATGTGATTCGGGCTGTCCAGATCGAACAGAGCCGCTACGTCTGGCGCGTTGTAGTACCTGTATGTCGTGCTCTGTATGATAGGCATGTTCTGCGGAGCTCCGCTTTCAGCCTTGTATGCGCCGTGCACACATTTAGTTTCAAACTTGTTGTCTTTCATTTCTTTCATTGTCTGTTTTCCTGCCTTTGCTTATTAATTAAACACCCAGTTTCTTCTCCGCCGCCTGCTCGTAGTCCACGTGCATGAAGCTGCCTGTTGAAACGGCCAGACAGCTTCCTGTCTCTTCGTCGTAAGCCTTCGCTATGAGTCTGATCACGCGTCTTCCTACCTGGACCGCTTCTGACTCAATAATGAACGACTTGCCTCTGAACGGCTTGAGAAAACTGATGGTCATGTCCGATGTCGAAACACTGCCGTCGGTCAGCGCGATGGCGTTGATTCCCATTGTAGTATCCATCATGGCTGAAATTACGCCTCCGTGCACCTCGCCGCGGCCGTTGTCCTCCCATTTGAACTTTTTGTATCTGACCTTGCACGTCATCTTCTCCGGATCGCATTCAACGTACTGAGGGTCGATCATGTCGTTGAGCATGCCGAAGCCGTAGCCCTTGATTTCTCCGATTATGTCCTTGACTCTCTTCTCAAAATCCGGTCTGATGTTGCTTTTGTTTGTCATTGTCAAATGACCTCCTGTACTTTCATATCACGCACCATTATACAACAAATCTGCCTGTCAGTGCGTTAAATTCCAAGATATTATTTCATCTTCGTAACTCTCGAGCCCGTAGATGTAATCATCTATGAAAAGACACCTGTCGATGCACTTTTCACCCTTGTAATTGTTCATCTCCTCGAGCATGTTTCCGGAGACTCTGAACTGGATCACTCCGCCTGTATCGTTATCCCAGACCGAGTAAGGAACCGCGTACCAGCCCTCGCTGCTGTTCACCGTCAGCGCCCTGTGGTCGTACTGTACGTTGCTGGAGTAATCCATGTACGTCATGCTGTCGAGCACCTCAGGCTTTTCCGGATCGCTAATGTCGAAGAGCGCTATCTTGACACCGTTCTCGACTTCGCCGAACTCGCCTTCTGAGGTGGCTGTTCCAATTCCGATGATCTTGTCCTCTCCCTCAGGAAGAAGCAGCGATGAGAATCCCGTTATCTCCACGTTTCCGCGCATCTCAGGCTTCTCCGGATCGCTGAGGTCGATGACGAACAGCGGATCCGTCTGTTTGTAAGTGATAACATAAGCGGTATCACCCAGATATCTCACGGCCTTTATCTGTTCCCCGGCGGCGAAGCCCTTGACCTTGCCGCAGACCTCCAGGTCTTCGTCCAGAACGTAGAGATAGTTAACGTCATGCCCTTTGACGCGGGCCGTGGTTGCTATTCTGAAGTATCCGTCCTTCTCATCCATGGAGAACTGATTCAGCACGCTTCCGCGGACGGAGCCCTGTTTCGCAAAGGCAACCTTGCCTTTGCTTATCTCGGCTTTCATGATTGAAGTCCGCTCGTCCGAAACCGCGCCGTCCATGCTGCCGTAGTTAAGCCTGTAGTCCGTAAGGTATATGCTTCTGCCGCTGCAGTAGATGTCATCGGATGTGCCGAGAACCGCGCGGGTGTTTGTCTTCAGTTTGCCTTTGGCCGAATCCACTTTCACAGACCCTATGACCGCGTATGCGCGGCTCTGAGGGTTCGGGAAGCAGCATATGTGATCTGCCTCCAGCTGGTCCATCTCGCCTCCGGTACCGGCCAGCGGCACGATTCTCCTGTCTCCCCTGTTCAGATAGTCCGTTGAAATCATGTACAGGTATCCGTCGGTGACCCTGGCGGATACAAGGCTTCCGCTCTGTCCGTATTTCCCGACGAGCTTCGGCTTCTCAGGGTTAGAAACGTCATAAATACACGCTGTGGAATTTATGACCTGGGTCGGAGCATAGTATTCGTCGGGATCGCCGAAATCCGTTCCAACGACTACGAGTCTGCCGCCGGACAGAAAGATGCTGTCCGCGGAAATGCCCATTTCCTCTTCGGGGATTACCGCGGCGTCGACCGCCTTGCCGTCCTGAACCTTAGCGATAATCACATCGTAACTCGATCTGGAAGTGTAGTATATGTATTTCCCGTCGGTCTTGATGATATCCGCCTCGTCCACCCCTTCAACCTGGATGTAGGTATCCGAGAACTCGGCGGACTTTGCGTCTCCGCCTTCTGCGTTCGCGTCAGGGCCTGCTCCCATGGCAGGGGCTTCTGCCATGTTCCCGTCCGGTGCTTCGGCAATGTCCTCTTCAACGATTACGTCGCCTCCGTAGGTGTGGAACATCGGCTCATCGTCCTTGATACTTCCGAGCACCTTCTCAATCTGGCCGTAGTTATCAAAAACCCTGATTTCGTCGCCGTTCCAATCTCCGCCGTCTGACCTGTCGTATGACAGTACACCGATAACCGCCGCCGCAAAGACTGCGAAAGCGATTCCTGCAGCTATTCTCTTTTTCATAACGCTATTTGTCCTTTCTCCTTTTATCGATGATATAGATCACGACAATAGCGATAATGATGACTATGGCGAATGCATTCATTCCGAAAAAATCTGAAAACATTATGCCTTCCTCCCTTTATAACAAGTGAGCCGCGATCACGCACCATACAGGCGGAACTACGAGCGCAGGAAGGAAGTTGACCGTCCTGCAGTCCTTGAGTCCCAGTATGCCTATTCCCGACATTGCTATCAGGAATCCGCCTACGATGCTCAGCTCACACATCATCGTGTCCGTAATGAAGTTCCCCAGAAGAAGAGTGAGTCCGTATATGCCTCCCTGCCAGCATAAAAGCACCCCCGCGGCCAGGCACATGCCCAAGCCGTAGGTCGTCGCCAGCACCATGGCCGTCACAAGATCCAGCGTGGCGTTCGTGAACAGGAACGTATAATCATGATACAAAGCGCTCTGCACAGGTCCCAGAATCGACAGCGTGCCTATGCAGAAGAGCAGGCACCCCGTCACGATGCCCTCTCCCAGTCTGGCGTCACCGTTCCCCTTTTTTGTGGTTACCCGGTCAACCCTTTCCTGAAGCTTCAGCAGCGTGCCGATGACGCCGCCGAAAGCAAGGCTGAATATGAACAGCACCGGATACTGGCTGTTCGGCATGTTCTGAACGACCGCGTTTATTCCCAGCCCAAAGGCAGCCAGGCCCATGGCTGTAAACAGGGCCTCATTGATCCTCTCGCTTATGATTTTTTTGAAGAGTCCTCCGATGAGGCTGCCGACGATAATCGTGCCGACATTCACGAAAGTGCCTATCACTTGTTCTTTTCTCCTCTGAATCTTCTGATACGCTTGTATATTACGCAGCCCGCGAACAGCAGGCCGATGTATCCGAGTATTGTATATATCGTTCCAACGAGAGCCGCGAAAGGCAGCAGCCCCAGCAGGAACGCCGCTACGCACACGCACGCCGCGAACACGCGGCTCTTCGCGCTCCCCTGCTCAACAAACTTCTCGCTAACCGTCCAGAGCATGGCGCTGCAGGACGAGAATATTCCCATTATGAGTATTATGCTGAACACCGCTCCCAGGGAGTATGATATCTTCCTCGTCAGGTACAGCGTCGGCACATCCTGTACCGCTGTCTGTCCGATGTCGGTGAGCATGGCGCAGTTCATCAGCAGTATCGCCGCCATCAGGGCTATGGTTCCGATTATGGCTCCCCAAAAGGCTTCCTTAACTGTCCCGGCTGATCTTCCCAGAGCCGAGTAATACTTTGACCCTCCGCAAAGGTTGTACGATATGTACAGCAGCCCCGAAAGCCACGGGAAAGGCACCGGCTGTTTCGCCTCCATCTCATTCGGATAGTCATTTACAAAGGCAAGACCGCCCCAGTCGCGGAACAGGGTTATCGCTCCTATTACGACAGTGAACGCTATTATTGCCGGTCCTATGAAGGAGACCACGCGTATGAATCTCTGAAAGCCCGCAATGTACGCAGTCAGAGCGGCAGCCGCCATAATGAGCGCCCCCACATAGTGGTTCAGCCCGTAGTATTCGTGAAGCGTGGCGCCTGCTCCGGATATGAGTATGATCATTCCGGCAAACATGCTGACCGGCAGGAACCAGTCATAAAAAAGCCCCAGACGCCTTCCGCAGAAGTACTGAAAGTGGCTTTCCTCCCCGTTCTCGAAGCCGGCCTGGAGTATCATTGGCCCTATGAGCAGAAAGCCTATCAGGTTCATGCCAATAAGTATAACACTCGTATATCCGTAACTTGTGAAGAATTGGAGAATTTCCTGTCCAGTTGCGAATCCCGAGCCCATTACCCATGCCACATAGGCACCTGCTATCTTAATGACTGTTCCTTTGCTGCTTCTCATTTCTTTCATATTTACCACAGAGTGATAATAACATAAGGGGCTGCGTTCTTTCAAGAAATTACTGTTGACAAATGCTCCCTGCCGCGTGTATACTTTCAATGTTGCGACGTACGGCGGAAGTGCGTCGTGAAGTGTTAAAATAATTCGCCGATGCCTTTCGGCGCAGGCGTGCACATAATCTGGCACGAAGGAGGTGTAACAATGGCAGTACCTAAGAGAAAAACTTCAAAAGCAAAGACTCACCAGAGAAAGGCAGCTAACATGAAGAAGAAGGCTCCTGGCATTTCGATTTGTCCGCAGTGCCACGAACCAAAGCTTCCTCACAGAGTTTGCCCTAACTGCAACTACTATGATGGCAAGGACATCATGGAAACTGAAGCTTAATTGAAAAAAACGAGTATTAAAAAAGAGCACCTTGAAGGTGCTCTTTTGTTATGCCCTTAGTCCGGCAGAGTTTCCAGAAGCTTCTCCGCGATCTGCACGGCGTTCGTTGCGGCGCCCTTGCGGATGTTGTCCGCAACGACCCAGATGTTGATGCCGTTTTCAACGGAGTAGTCCCTTCTGATTCTGCCCACGTAAACCTCGTCGGTTCCCGCGGCGTCCAGAGCCAGCGGATACACGTTGTTCTCCACGTCGTCCTGAACGATGAGTCCCGGGAACTGTCTGAAGCACTCGACCACATCCTCAAGCTCAAAAGGCTTCTCGAGCTCGATGTTGATGGATTCGCTGTGTGAATCGAAAACAGGAACACGTACAGTAGTCGCGGTAACCTTGATGTCGTCGTCATGAAGGATCTTGTGTGTCTCGTTGATCATCTTCATCTCTTCCTTGGTGTATCCGTTATCAAGGAATACATCTATGTGCGGAAGGCAGTTGCCTGCGATCGGATGAGCGTACGCCTGAAGATCTTCATTCTTTCCCTCAAGACCGTTCTTGAGGTCGTTGATGCCCTTGACGCCTGAACCTGATACGGCCTGATACGTGGAGTATACGACTCTCTTGATGCCGTACTTGTCCTGGAGCGGCTTGAGCGCTACCATGGCCTGTATGGTCGAACAGTTCGGATTGGCGATTATTCCCTTGTTCCACGCGATGTCCTCAGGGTTAACCTCAGGCACTACAAGCGGAACATCATCATACATTCTCCACTGGCTGCTGTTGTCGACTACTGTGACTCCCTTTGACGCGGCTATCGGCGCGAACTTGGCGCTTGTGCTGCCGCCGGCCGAAAACAGAGCAATGTCTATAGGCTTGTCGAAGGAATGCTCTGTAAGCTCTTCGACAACATACTCCTTGCCCTTGAATGTCAGTGTCTTGCCCGCCGACTTGGCTGATGCCATCATGTATATGTTTTCAAATGGAAAATCTCTCTCCTCCAGAACCTTCAGGAAAGTCGATCCGACGACTCCCGTTGCTCCTACTACTGCTATGTTTGGTTTTCTTTTCATTTACTGTTACTGCTACCTCTTTCCGTTTATTTTATTTTTCCCGTTACGATGCCCAGAGTGTCTCTTGCTATCATCAGTTCCTCATTGGTCGGGATGAGGATGAGCTTAACGCGTGAGTCTTCTCTGGAAATGATCGTCTCTTTGCCTCTTACTCTGTTCTTTACAACGTCCAGCTTGATGCCCAGGTTGCCCAGGTCGTTGCAGATGATGTCTCTCATGCCGATATCGTTTTCGCCTACGCCCGCTGTGAATACGATAGCGTCGCAGCCGTTCATCTCAGCAATGTAAGCTCCGATGTAGAATCTTACCTTGTGAGCGAATACCTTCAGGGCCAGCAGAGCTCTTTCGTTTCCTTCCTCAGCTGCTGCTTCCAGATCTCTGAAGTCGCTGGATACGCCGGAGATTCCCAGAACGCCTGACTTCTTGTTCAGGATTTCATTGGCTACGCCCTGATCCAGGTTCTCGCACTCTCTCATGTAAGTAACGATAGCCGGGTCGATGTCGCCTGATCTTGTTCCCATTACGAGTCCCTCGAGCGGTGTGAATCCCATAGATGTGTCGATGCACTTGCCTCTCTTGATGGCTGATACTGAAGCGCCGTTGCCCAGGTGGCATGTGATCAGCTTCAGGTCATCCAGGTTTACGTTCAGGATGTCAGCTGCTCTCTCAGCTACATACTTGTGGGATGTTCCGTGGAATCCGTATCTTCTGATTCCATGCTTTGTGTAGAACTCGTACGGAATCGCGTATATGTATGATTCAGGAGGCATTGTCTGGTGGAACGCTGTATCGAAAACGCCTACCATAGGAGTTCCCGGCATAAGTTCCTGACAAGCCGCGATACCGAGAAGGTTCGGTGGGTTGTGCAGCGGCGCGAGCGGAGTACACTCTTCCAGAGCCTTGATAACTTCATCAGTGATGAGGACTGATCTTGCGAACTTCTCGCCTGCGTGAACTACTCTGTGGCCTACTGCGCCGATCTCGCTCATGCTCTTCACTACGCCGTGATCCGCGTCCTGAATCGCATCGAGTACGTGACCGATTGCGTCCTTGTGGTTCTCCATCGGAACTTCCAGCTTGAACTTGTCCATTCCTGTCTTCTCGTGAGTAATCACGGATCCGTCCATTCCGATTCTCTCAACGAGGCCCTTGCACTCCAGCGTCTCGTTCTGCATGTCGAGCACCTGATACTTCAGTGAAGAACTGCCGCAGTTGATTACTAATACTTTCATTATAGGTTTCCTCCTGTGATCATTGATTATTCTTAAGCTAACTGTGCGAAAGCGCACGTATCATTATAACACAAAAAACCCCTCTGTCGTCCTCTGCGATACATTTTTTATTCAATATATGGGCTGGTCACCCTGTCCGATGAGGAATAGATGTCTCTGCCGCAGAGCAGATTGTATATATCCGCCGCCGTTTCATCAAGTTTCAGCATCTGTCTGTCAGCGGACGCAAGCCCCTTTTCTTCCCTGTTCATGTTGGTGACAATGGTGAATTCGCCGCCTGAGCGCTCTCTCATGAACCTTCTGCCGGCCTCTTTCGCGGCGAGAAGTCTTCCTGCTCCGGGAGCTTTCGACGTCAGGAAATCCGCTTCTTTCCAGCTCAGACCTACCAGAATGTTTGTCAGTGCGCGTCTTATGGTCGCCCCTGTGTATCTCTTTGATGTCAGCGCCGATATCAGCTCTTCAGCTGTCTGCGCAGTCTTTATCTCACGCATTATGCCGTTCTCAAGACCCTCTCCCACGCCGCGGATGCGGCTTATGTCCTCGGGAGCGCTCCTCAGAACAGTTCCCTTGAGAAGCTGCAGATATCTTGCCGAAACAGCACTGCTGTCTTCAAAGTCAATTTCCACAGGCATGAAACGGCTCACATCAGCGCCGTCTCTTATCATGTCTCTCAGTGCGCCTCCGCCGGCAAAATCCAGACCATCCTGTGAAACGCCGTCGTAACCGCTGCCGTATCTCGTCAACGGCAGATCTTCTATATCGCGTCCCATGCCGCGCCAGTAGATTATGCGCTTCATGTACTCAAGAGCAAGTATGTTGTTAGGCTCAAGCAAAAGCCCCGCAGCGTCTTCACCGGCAATCTTTTCGACAGCCAGCTCGTATGCCTTTGCGCCTGAAAGGCCCTCTTTCATGAATCCGCTTCTGGCTTCAGCAATGGCTTCGCTGTCTGACACGAGAATGTCCGCAGCCTGTCTGAGAAACTCCGGCTCGGCGGCTTCACATCCGAAGGATATGCAGTCCGCTCCCAGCCCCGCAAGCATGTCCACCGCCCCCGCGGCGAAGACTGACGCCCTGCTGCACGCAAAAGCAAAAGGCAGTTCAATTATCAAGTCTGCGGCGCCTTCCGGCGCGGAAACTGCTGCCTTTGCCCTTCTCCACTTGTCAGCGGCTGCAGGTTCGCCTCTCTGTGTGAAATCACCGCTCATTACGGCGATTACACAGTCCGCGCCCGCAAGTTCTCTCGCTCTTTCGATGTGGTAAGCGTGACCGTTGTGGAACGGGTTGTATTCAGCTGTAATTCCTACTGTTTTCATAGATTACTTCCGTCTGCTCAAAAAAATGTGCCAGAGCGTTAATCCCTGACACATCTTTATTACTCAATCCTGATTTACTCTTCTTCCGGTTCCTCTCCCTCGATTGGCATGTCCATGTCAGGAAGCGGCTTTGAATACTCAGGCTGGCTCTCCGCGCTGACCTGCGCTTTGTAAGCCATTTCCTGAAGCTCACCTCTGTTGGCTGCGAGAGCGGTATTGATTTCTTCAAACGCTTTCTCAATGCTTCCGAACATGTCTCCGAAGTATATTGAGTTGAGATGTTCCATCTTACCCTGGAAGTTGTAGAGAATTCCGTCGAGATACTCGTATGTGCTGACCTTGAGCTGCTTGGCCGTTTCTTCTGTGACGTTCATCAGCTCGTCCGCCCTCATCTTCGACTGAACTGTTATGTCGTTGTTCTCAACGAGGGACTCAGCCTGTTTCTGTGCGTCAGCTATGATCTGCTCGTACTGGTTCTTTGCCTCGGTCATGATCCTCTCACGCTCATTCTTTATCCACTGAGCCTGCTGGATCTCGTCAGGAAGCTCTGATCTGATTTCTCTGACTATCTCGAGCAGTTCCTCCGAGTCTATCATGATCTTGCCTGTCAGCGGGAATCCTGCCGCTGTATCCACTATTTCTTCGATTTCTTCAAGTAATTCCAAAACTCTCATTAGTGTCCTCCTGACAAATAACCTTTATTTGACCATCCTCTTAAGTATCGCCTCCGGTACGAGACCTTCTATGCATCCCCCGAGCGAATGAACTTCCTTGACTACGCTCGAGCTTATGAACGAATACTGCGGATCCGTCATCAGGAATACGGTTTCAACGGACTCGTTGAACAGTCTGGCGTTCATCTGCGCCATCTGGATCTCATACTCGAAGTCCGTCGTGGCTCTGAGTCCTCTGACCACCACGTCGAATCCCATCCTGTTGACATAATCAGCAAGAAGCCCGGAGAAATGATCCACCTTGACATTAGGCAGGTCCTTCAGCGCGTCCCTAAGCATCTCCTCTCTCTCTTCGAGAGTGAACATGGAGGCTTTTGACGGGTTGGAAACTACGCCTATTGTAAGCTCATCATACAGCTTCGCCGCCCTGCGGATTATGTTCAAATGTCCCATCGTAAGCGGATCGAATGAGCCTGGATATAGAGCTTTCGTAATCATATAATTCCTCCTGCAACTACTAAAAGATTCTATCACGGTTTATTTTATAAAGCAACTACATATTGTTGTAAATAGAAAGTTTCACCACACCATATCGTCTTTCTTTGGTTTTTGTGAACCCGTGAAGATCCTCCGGAAGGTCC
>Ga0256407_10011783_pt1 | contig 12031 bp, 4 predicted proteins | sample RumenRJG_04DNA_FD_193489 | JGI IMG/M metagenome (GOLD analysis project Ga0256407, IMG submission 193489) | Bovine rumen microbial communities from Lethbridge, Alberta, Canada - RJG_04 | ecosystem: Host-associated > Mammals > Digestive system > Stomach > Rumen | place: Canada: Alberta | collected... | reverse complement strand
AAAAAAAACATTTTTAAAAACCAAAAAAAAAAAATTCATATCATATAATTAAACAACACGAACAAATATTATCTAAAAAAAAAAAATAAAAAATAAAAAAATATTTAAATAAACAATATAAAAAAAAACCTATTCATCATCATCATTTTCTCCTTTAGACTCTATACTAATACTAGACTGACTAGACAAATCCTCTTGATCATCATTATTTTTTTCTTCTTTCTTATTAACAGCATTTTCATAAAAAATCAAATTTTGTTTCATATTACTTAAATAAGCACTACATTCAGGAACAAGATTAACAAGAATTTCAAAAGAAGGTTTCGTTACAAAATTAATAAAACCAATCATAGCTTTATTAATATCAGTAGTATCTCTATCACATAATAAAGAAACGGTTAATCCTTTTTCTTTTTCTAAATCACCTTGTTTAAAAAATTCAGCATAAACTCTTTGTGTCCATATTGTACTTATTCTTTGTGGTTTAGCTGGGTTTGATATATCTGAACAATGTAAAAACATATCTAACATTATTTGCTGATTATCAAATAATTTTGATTCGTCTTTGAAAATTTTATTAAAATTAACTCCTTTATCAATTTGAAATTCACCTATTTTTGCTTTTACATTTGCTAAAACTTTCTGATGATTTGCCATATCAGTTGATAAAATTCCTTCAATTATTCTTTTTCTAATAATTCTATATTCTTCTTCTTTGAAATTTTTTAATATATTAGTTTCATCTTTACTTAAAATTTTAAATGAAGAAGCAATATGGAAATTTTCTAAAACACTAATATCATTATATCTAATAGCATATTTAGTTCTTGCATTAATATGATATGTATTATTTTGTCCTGTATGATGTAAATCATGACAAACAGCACCAACTAACATAGCAAATACATCAATACCTGATAATTTCATTTTTTCTGGTAATCTACCAACAGTTAAAATTGTAAATAAAGTTTGCATAACATCAACAGCATGGAAATCATTATGATATAAAACATTAATTCTATCATATCCTGAAAGAACAGTTTGAATAAATTTTTCTAATATATCATTTGGTACTATACCTTCTTTAACTACATCTGTATTAGATAATATTTCATTAGCAACTAAAAATGTTGTTTTATCCTTTTCCATATCATTAAGTGAGAAAATATCAAATTCAGAACTATCAATTAAAGCCATTTGATTTTGTATTAAATTATTAGGAACTGAGCTTAAATTTAATGTTGGAAATTCATTTATAGAATCTAATTTTTTATTCATACCATATTTCCCTAAAACTTTTAATGAACTTGGTGCCATTAAAGTAGATTTTCTTTGCATACTCATTTTAACAGTTCCAGTATTTCCTTTTCGAGTAGCTTGAAAAGCTTTTTGTACTAAATTATTATTTTCAACATGTGAATATTGCATTAAATATGCTAATCCACTTGTATTATTATCATTTCTTATTGTTGTATTAAAATCATTTGTATCTATATCATATAAATTTTGATCATTTATTTTAGAAATTATCCAATCTATATCTTGAGAACTTATTGTGTCATTTGCTGCTATTGCTTTTTCTTTTAATTTACGAAGTTTTGATATTATATTTTCACTTTTTGTTAAAACTTTTTGTAATTCTTGAGTTTTTTCTTTTTTTTTTTCGAGAACTATGTCTTTTATGAAAAGATCTGATTCTATTATTTGGTATTTTTTTAATTTTATGTTTGGGAGTAAATCAAAGCCTTTTAGATTAAATGTTGAGGATTTTAATGATTGTATTCCTTTAGTTTTTTTCTTTTTTTGCATTTTTTGAGCCAGTTTTGATGTTGAATTTTCTTTGTCTTTTGTACTCATTTTGTTTTATTTACTAAAAAAAAATGAGGAAATTAATTATTCATTAATTGAAATATAAAAGAATTTAAATTTTTTTTTTATTTAAAAATTAGTATTTTATTTTCAATATTTAATAATTACATTATTATATTTAAAATTTATTAATTTAGAATATATTTAAAAATAAAATTAAAAAAGTGAATTTGTTCATTAACAATAAATTAATTTTTTTTCAATTTGAAAAAAAATAAAAAATCAATATCTAATCTTTTGAAATTTCTCTTAAAAGTTTCATTTTTGCAATATCATTATTAATTTCATATGATTTAATTAAATTATTTAATTTATCAAAAGCTTCTTTTAATTCATCATTAGATTCAATTAATTCATTACTATTATCTTTAATTAAATTAATTACATTAATAAATTCTTGATAATTTTCAATCCTTCCATTAAAAGAAATTAAATCAGAAATTTTTTGTCTTATAGATTTAATTTCTTTAATTAATTGTTCAATAATTATATTTTTATCTTCATCAGATTTATCATTTAAAATTAAATTAATTTTTGATTGATATTCATTTATTTGATTAGTTAAATTTTTAATTGATTCATCTTTATCTTCTAAAGCATTTCTTAATTCATCCATTTGTTCACTTGCACCAATTCCTTCTTCTAATTGAGAAATATAATTTTGTAATGTTTTTAATTCTTTTGAATGATTTATAAAATCTTCTTCTAATTCTTTATTTTTTTTTGATAATTTATTTATTATTTTTTCTCTTTCTTGTAATTTATTTTTTATTGTTTCTAATTCTTCATTATTTTTTTTATTTGTTGTAATTGTATTTTCTATTTCTATTTTTTCTTTTTCTAATTTAATTTTTTCTAAAGATTCTTTTAATTGATTTATTTCTTCATTTAATTTTTCATTTTCTTTTTTTATTTGATTACTATTATTTTTTTCTTCATTCATTTTTGAAAAAAGTAAATTTAATTGTTCTTTATCATCATTTATTGTATTATTTAATTTTTCAATTTCTTTATTTAAAGAAATAATTTGTTCTTCTTTCTTATTTGAATTATCATTATTTTTAAATTCTTCTATTTGTTTTTCATATTCTTTTTTTTCTAATTCCTTTTCATGTTTGAATATTTTAAAATTATTTGATAATTCATTATATTCAATTTCAATTTTTTTTAAATTTTCAATTTCTTCATTATTTATTTTATTTTTTTCATTAATTTGTAAAATTGAAAAATCTTCTTTTTCAATATTTAATTGTTTATTTTCTTCTTTTTCATTAAAAAGAATTTCAATATTTTCTAAATTTTCAATTTCATATTCAATTTCTTCTAATTCATTTATAATACAAATTTCTTCTGATTGTATTTTAAATGATTTTTTCTTTAATTCCATTTTTAATTTTTCATCTCCTTTTTCTTTTTGTAATAAATTTACCTTTTGTTCTAATTCATTTTTATAATTTTCAATTTCTGTTTTATCATTATTTAATTCATCATATTCTTTATTTATTTCTTCAATTTGATTTTTTAAATTTTCAATTTCTTTTTCTTTTTCTTCAATATTCAATTTTAAAATATTATTATTTTCTTCAAACTCTTCATTATCATTTTTTAATTTTTCATTTTCATTTTTTAATTCTATACTTTCTTTTTCCATTTTTTCATTATTTTCTTTTAAATTATCATAACTTTGATTAAGTAAATCAATTTCATTTTTTAATTCTTTATTTCCTTTAAATAATTCTTTTTTTTCTTTTTTCATATTTTCTATTTTTTCTTTCATTTCTTTTTTTTCATTTTTTAATTTTTCATTTTCTCTATTTGCATCTTCACTTCTTTTTTTATAAACATCTCTTTCATTTTTAATTCCAAACATCATATTATCCATTTTATTTTTATCATTAATACTTTTAATTTTATTATCTTCTTCAATTTTATTAATTTTTTCTTTTAAGTCATCAATTTCTTTATTTGCTTTATTTAAATCATCAACTAATCCATCATTTTCTTCTTCTTCTTTTTTTAAATTTTCAGAAATTTTCTCATTTTCTTTTTCTTTTAATATTATATTTTTTTTATATTCTTCTTCTTTTTTTTTATATTCTAAAATTTCTTTTTCTTTATTATTTATTTTTTGTTTCATTTCATTTAATTCATTTTCTTTTTCAGATAATGATATTTTAATTTCATCTATTTCTTTTTCTTTATTTGAAATAATTATTTTATTTTCATTTATTTCATTATTTTTTTCATTTAAAGTTTGAATATTTTTTTCATTTTCTTTTTTAATATTATCTAATTGAGATTTTAATTTTTCTTTTTCTGTTTCATTTGTAAATAATTGTTCTTTCATTAATTCATTTTCACTTTGTAATGTTGTATATTTAATACTATATTCTTGAATAATTTTACTTGAGTCAGTATTTGAATTTGATAATTGTGAATTTAATAATTGTATATGATTTTCTAATTCTTGTTTTGATTTTGTTATAACATTTATTTTTTCTTGAATTGTATTTTTCTCATTGTTTATTTTATCAATATTTTCTTCTAAATTTATTTTCTCTTCTTTTAATGATAAAATATTTTTTTGTAAAATTTCTTTTTCTTTTTTTGATATATTTAAATTATTATTAAGCGTATCTTTTTCTTTTGTTATTTTATCAATTTTCTTTTTTAATTCTCTTGAATCTTTTTCATCTTTATTAATTTGATTTTGTAATTCTTCAATTTCTTTCTCTTTAGAAGTAATAGTTTCTTTTGTTAATAATAATTCATTTTGTAAATCATTTTTTTCCTGAATTTCTTTTTCTTTTTCATCGGTTAAATTATCTAAATTCTTTTTAAAATTTTCATAATCTTTTTGTTGTTTTTTAATAACTTCTTTTAGTCTTTCACATTCTTTTTTATTTTGTAATATTTCTAAATTTAATTTTTCAGAATATTGATTTTGTTTATTTATTTTTGATTGTGATTCAATATAATTTTTTTGTATATTTTCATTTTCATTTTGAATATTTTCAATTTGACTTTTATATTCATTTATTTCTTTTATATATTTATTCTTTTCTAATTCTAAATTGTCATTTTGCTCTTTTAAGTCATTAATTTCACTTTCAAATATAAAATTTTTTTCTTTTAATTTTTTTACATTGTCCTTTGTTTCATTTAAATTTAAACTGATTTCATCTCTTTCTTTTTTTATAGAATCAATTTCAATTTTTGATTTTTTAATATCTTGATTTAATTTTGTATTATCTTCATTTAATTTAAAATTATTTTCTTTGAAATTGGTATTTTCATTACTTAAATTTTTAATATTATTTTTTGCATTTTCTAATTCTTTATTAACAATATCAAAATTATCTTTAAGTAAATTATTTTCATTTACTAAAGTTTTATATTTATTTAACAATTCTTCATTTTCTTTAGTTAAATTAGAATATTTATCAGATAAGCATTGATAATCAGAATTAATTTCAATATATTTTCCTCTAAATTCTTTTAATAATTCAATATCTTTTAAACTTTGATTATATTTTTCACTACTATCTTTTGCTAAAAATAAAGTTTTTTCTTTCATTTCTTTTAATGAATTTATTTGTTGTGTTAATAATTTATTTTTTTCTTCTTCTTCTTTTAATGATATTGACTCTTTTTCATATTTTTCTTTATAGTCTAATAAATGAGAATTTTCTTGAATTAAAATATCTTGTCTTTCTTTTATTAATGATAATTCTTGAGATAAAGTATTTATATTTTTTTTTAATTCTGAATTTTCATTTTTAATTTTTTCATAATTTTCTTTTAATTTTAAATTTTCCTGAGTTAATTTTTCTTGACTTTCTTTTGTTGTATTTTCATCTTTTTGAAGTGTTAAAATTGAATTTTTCAATATATTATTTTCTTCAATTAATTGTTTTTTATTTTCATTTAATAAAGTAATTTCTTTTTCTAAATTCTCTTTTTCTTCTTTATTATTTGAAATATCTAATTTTAATTTTTCTTCATTTTCTTTTAATTTATTTATATCTTGAATTAATGATGCTACATTTTCTTTTAATTCTGAATTTTCTTTAACTAATAATTTATATTGTTCTTCAATTCCTTTAAGAGTATTATTTTCTCCATTTAAACTATTAAATTTTTCTTGAATATCTTTTAAAGTATTATTTTCAGAAATTAATTTATTTTGATATTCTTTAATTGTATTATTTTCAACAATTAAAGCATTATATTTACCTTGAATTTCTTTTAATTTATTATAATCCTGTAGTAATGTATTATATTTATCTTTTACTTTTAATAATTCTTCATTATCATTATTTAATCTAGTTATTTGTTCTTTAAATGAATTTATTTCTTGATTTTGAGAATTAATTTTATCTTGATATTCTTTTTTTTCTTTTGTTTCTTTTTCTAAATCTTCTTTAATACTTGATACATCTTTATTTAATACATTATATTTTATTTCATAATCTTTTAAAACTTCATTTTCTTGAGTAAGTTTATCATTTAATTTTTTTATTTCATTAAATTTATCATCAGTAAATGTTTTCTCTTTATTAATATTAGTAATATTTTCTTTTAACTCATTATTTTCATTTAATAATTCTTGATATTGTACTTTTAAATTATTATTATCTTGAGATAATAAATTATATTTTTCTTGAATTAATTTTAATACATCATTTTCAGAACTTAAAGAGACAAATTTAGATTGGAATTCTTTTAATTTTTCATTTTCTTTATTTAATTCAATAAACTTATTTTCAATTTCTTTTAATCTTAATTTTTCAATATTAAGTTCTTTATTACTATTATAATATTGTTCACATTTAATTTTTTCTTTAGCTAAATTATCACTTAAATCTTTTATTTTCTGTGTATAATTTTTTTTAGCATTATCTTTTTCTTTTGTAAGTAAAATATACTCATCTCTTAATTTTTGATATGCTTCTTTATCATTAACTAATTGAATATTTTCTTGTTCAATATTCTTAAATTTTTCAACTTGTTGAATTAAGTCATTATAATTCATTTGTTTTGATTTTAATAATTCATTTTCTTTTGCTAAATTTGAATAATTTTCTTCCCATTTTTTTAACATTTCTTGTGAATTTTTAGTATGTTTTAAACTTTGATTTTTTAATTCTGTATTTAAATTCATATATTGTTCTTTGTCTTTTATTAATTTATCTTTTTCTTGTTGAACATATATTTTTTCTTTTTGCATTTGAGTTAATGAATTTTGAAGTGATGCAATACTATTATTTTTCTTTTTATTTTCAGTTATTGATTCTTCTAATTTTTGTCTTATTTCATTATATCCTTTTTCATATATTTCTTTATTATGTTCCTTTGTATAATTATCAAATTTTTCTTTTAATTGATTATTTTCTTCAATTAATAATTCATATTTTTTTTTTATTTCATTTAATTTTTCAATTTCTTTTAATGATTCATCATATTTATCTTTAATTACAAGTAAAATTTTATTTTCTTTTACTACATCATTAAATTTTTTTTGAGTATCTTGTAAACTATCATTAACTTTCATTAAATCATTAAAACTATTTTGAATTTGAGAATAATTATCATTTAAATTTATATATTTTTTCTTTAATTCTTTTAATTCATTTCTATCTCTTTCACTTGTTTGATTGATTTTAATTAATTCTTCATTTTCTTTTGAAACTTTAATTAATTTATCTTGAATTCCTCTTAAACTTTCATTTTCTTTAAAAATAGAATCAAATTCATTTTCTTTTGCTTTTAATAATTCAATTTCTGCAAGAGTTTGTTCATATTTTGTTTTATATTCTTTTAAAAATATATTTTCTTTAAATAAATCATCATATTCATTTCTTAATTTTTTAATTGTTTCTTTATCTTTATCTGCTTTTTGACTTTTTAATTTTTGAACTTTATTATGTTCATTTATTAGATTTTGAAATTCTTCTTTTATTTTTTTTAAACCTTGATTCTCTAAAAGTAAATTAGAATATTTTTTTTGTAAATCATTAAATTTATTTAAATCAACAATTTCACCTTCTGAACTATGATAATCACTTTGAGTAGTAAATTTATTTTCATTTTCTCTTAATTGAATAATTTCTTGTTTTAAAACTGAATTTTCTTCAATTATTAAATTATAATCTTCCTTTAATTTATTATTTTTCTCTTTTTCATCTTTTATTTCTCTTTTAATTGAATTAATTTGTTGTTTTAAATCTTGAATATTATCATCATTAGTTAAATTAATAAGAGAAATTTCATTTTTTTCTTCTTCTAATTGTTGAATTTTTTCTTTTTTACTTTCTAATTGAGAATTTAATCTTTTATTTTCATTTTTTAATGAAGTTATTATATCATTTGCTTTACTTCCCATTTCTTGTTTTAAATTCTTTACTGATAATTTTAAATTTATATTTTCTTTTATAAATTTATTTAATTCACTTTTTATCATTTCATTTTCTTTTGTTAAAACATCTTCAATTTCTTTATTTTTTGAAAGAGAATTCATTTGTGCTTTTTTCATATCATTTTTATAATCAATTCTTAATTGATCATAATTATTTTCTAAATTTTCTTTTTGTCTTCTTAAATCTTCATATAAAGCTTTAGTTTCATTTAATCTTGTTTGTAATATTTGAACTTTATCTTCTAAATTAACTCTTTCTCTTTCATTATCAACTAAATCTAATTCATTTTTTTTATTTTGACATTCTAAATTTTTCATTCTTTCACTTTGAATATTTGAATCACTTCTCATTTGAGAAATGATATTTTTATAATAATTTTCAACTCCATTTTCCATTTTTGAATTATTTGAAATATCCATTTTAATATCATCATTAGATGAATTTCCAATTCCTCCAAAAATACTATAATTTGAATTTGAACCTTTAATTTCAATATTATGAATTGATGATGAATTAAAAATTTTTTCTCTACTACGAGATCTATTCATATTTTCTGTTTGGAATTTATTTATTGTATCTCTTGCTTTTTTTATCAAATCATCATATCTTGATAAATCATTATTTAATGATGACATTGTTGTTGTGTTATTTAAATTTCTTCTTAATTTTGAAGCGTTTGAATATGTTCTTGCTATTGGTGATATACTTGTTTTCGGTCTTAACATTTTTCAATTTAAAAAATGAATTTAAAGTTTAAATTTTATATATTATTTATATGAAAAATATTAATTTTTTTTATTTTATTTTGATTACTTTTTTAATGTAAAATTTTATTTTATTTAACAATGATTATATTATTATATATTATATTATTTTAAGATATGATTTTAATTAAATGACAGAAGATAATGAAAAAAATTTAAATAAAGAATATAAATCTAATGATAATTTATTATCTAATAAAAGAGAACGTTCAGAAAATAATAATGATGATAATAATCTTAATACTAAGAAAATAAAAGAAGACACAATTAAAACAATAAAATTTAAATCAAGACCAGAATACGAAAAAAGATTATTTCATAGTAAAGTAATAGACAATTATATAGAAGAAATGAGTAAAAAAATAAAAGATGAAAATTTAAAAAAACTCTTTATAAATTGTTACCCAAATACATTAGACACAACAGTAGAATACGACAAAGAAAAAGAAGATACATTTATAATAACAGGAGATATAGAAGCAATGTGGTTAAGAGATAGTTGTTTTCAAATATATCCATATTTATCTCATTGTAAAAAAGATGAACATTTAAAAAATATGATAAAAGGAATGTTTAATAGACAATTAAATTCAATATTAATTGATCCTTATGCAAATGCTTTTAATAAAACTGAATTAGAATCACCTTGGATAAATGATTTAACATATAAAAAAACAAATGATGGAAAATATGAAAAAGCAATGAATAAAAAAATATGGGAAAGAAAATTTGAATTAGATTCTTTAACATTACCAATATTTACAATATTAAAATATATCGAATTTACAAATGATAAATCAATAATAAATAATAAATTTTATGAAGTATTAAATAAAATAATTTTTGTTTTAGAAAAAGAAAAAAGAGGATTTGAAGATGAAGATAAAGAAGGAGGACCAGAATATTTATTTCAAAGAATAATAAAAGATCCTTATGATAGTTTAAATAGAGGAAGAGGAAGTCCTTGTAAAACTTGTGGAATGATAAAAACTTCTTTTAGAAATAGTGATGATAGTTCTATTTTTCCTTATAATATTCCTGAGAATTGTTTATTAGTTTCTGTTATTGAATTATTATTTAAATTAATTGAAAAAAATAATATTAATGAATATTTATTTAATAAATTAGATTTAATTTGTAAAGAAGTTAAAGAATCTATTTTTAAATATGGTGTTTTTATTGATTATGAAAATAATAATGAAAAATATTTTGCTCATGAAATTGATGGTTTTGGTAATTTTTATTTTATGGATGAACCAGGATATCCAAATTTAATTTCATTACCTTTTTTTAATTTTTGTTCTAATAATGATGAAATTTATTTAAATACAAGAAAGAGAATTTTATCAGAAAAAAATCCTTTTTATATAAAAGGAAAATTTGGTCCTGGGGAATCATCAACTCATGGTCAAAGGAATTTTATTTGGCCTTTATTTACTATTATGAGAGGGTTAACTAGTAATGATAAAAATGAAATTAAAGAATGTTTAAATTTGTTAGTTGAAAGTGGAAAAAATAGTGGTTTTATACATGAGTCTTATCATGTTGATGATGTTAATAATTTTACTAGAGATTGGTTTGCTTGGGCTAATTCTTTTTTTGGTTTGTTTGTTGAAAAAATTAGTATTGAATATCCTGATTTGATATTTTAAATTTTTTCTTTTTTGAGTTTTTTTATTTAATAAAATTTTATTTAATATTTAATTTTATTTTTTTGAAATTTTTTACTTCTTTTATTTATTTTTATGTATTCAATAAAAAATATATTTCTAAATTTTTTATAATTTAATTTAACTATATAATTTAATTAAATAATAATCCTTATTTAAATAAGAAGTAAGATACTTCCATTCAAAAAAAAATAAAGTTATACATTCTATTAATAAAATGAATCTAATATCACTTTTCAAAACAATTAATTTAATTGTTTCAAAATATCATTAAAATTAAAAAACATTTCATTAATCTTCCTAACATCATCAGCAGGGGCAATATAAGTTAATAAATAACTCATAACACTATATAAATCACAATCAGACTTATCATAATAAAAAGAATTAATTAAAATTCCATTACTTAATTGATTAGTAAAAGAATACATATTATTATCAATTAAAACAACATTCTTTAAATCAATACCAAGAATTCTTAAATCTTTAATACTTATATTTTTAACTTTGATACAAGAATCTCTATATAATCTAAATTTAATATATTCATTATTTGGATCTAAATAATTTATTATAGCATCAGCATATTCTTTCATTGAAGCAGTAAAAATTGCAATATCAAAAACTTTTGATATTTCTTCTAAAAATTTTTTAACTCCATTTCTTATAAAAATTCCTACTGAAACTTCTTCATTATCATCTAATGAAGTAAATTTAATTATTTTATCATAATGATAATTTTCATTATTTAAAAAATCTTCTTGAAAATCTGAATGTATTAAAGTTTCATCTAAATCTAAAAGAACTAATTTTCTTTGAGATATAATATTTCGAGAAATTTCATTTTTGTTAATATTTAAATATAAATTCCTATCTAATAAGGCATTTTCAAAATTTAATTTTTTTAATTTTGAAATTCCTTTTAAAGTTTCAGTAATATAATTATCATAATTTCCTGCAAAATTTTCATTACAATTTATATTTTGAAATTCAATTTTTGAACTTTCAATATTAAATTCTTTTAATTTTTTTAATATATTTTCTTCACTTTTTATTGGATTTGCTGCGTCATTTGGAAAGGAAAGATTATTGATTTCAGATGTTGTATTTATTTCTCTAGAAATAATTTTGGATTTTGATTGATTTGTTGTTGAATTGTAGGTTGTTACTGATTCACTCATTTTTTTTTCTTATTTATTTTTAATTTGACTTTCTTATATATGAAAAATTAATTATTTTTTATTTTTTTGTTTTTATGAGGAATTTGAATATTTAAATTTTTCTTTTTTTATTGATGATTACTTATGAA
>Ga0256407_10011777_pt1 | contig 12034 bp, 7 predicted proteins | sample RumenRJG_04DNA_FD_193489 | JGI IMG/M metagenome (GOLD analysis project Ga0256407, IMG submission 193489) | Bovine rumen microbial communities from Lethbridge, Alberta, Canada - RJG_04 | ecosystem: Host-associated > Mammals > Digestive system > Stomach > Rumen | place: Canada: Alberta | collected... | reverse complement strand
AAAAAAAAATAGGTCAACAAAATGTTAAAATAAGGCAAAAAAAAAAAAAGAAATTAAACAGGAAAATAATATATCCTACTTTTTTTTTCCTTTTTATTTTAAATATATCATTATATTATTATTGGAAATACTATTATATAAGATTATCATATTTTTCAATAAGTTTATATCCAATTATTAATAAATATCAATTTTATAGATTTTTAACTCATCATTTTATGCATTATGGAATTTGTCATCTTTTTGTTGAATTACTTATTACTTTTTATATTTGTAAAAATTTAGAAAAAATGATAGGAACATTATTATCTTTTAACATAATTTTAATAATGATGATTATGACTTCTTTTTTATATTTTTTAATTCTTTACTTTATTAAATTAATTATTTTATTGTTTGATTTGAATTATAATTTCGATTTTATGTATGAATGTGGATTATCATCTTTACTTTTTAGTTTATATACTTATATGACAGAGTTTAAAAAAAATAAAGATAAATTTATTAAAGTGTTTAATTTAATAGCAATTAAAACAAAATTTTCTACTTTTTATATTTTAATTATACTTACATTTTTTACTCCTAATAAAACATTTCTTGGAAATATATGTGGAATTATTTCTGCATATATAGTTAAAAATTTATTTGGATATCATATTTTACCTAAATATGAAGGGATAAATGATTTTGAGGAATTTTTTAAATTAAATTATTGTAAATGTTGTTATAGTAGTATTATAGAAATGAATCAAGATATGAACAATAATTTAATGGAAATATATACAATTATTAATGTGAACCCTACAATCAATAAACAAGAAGAATTAGGAATTCAAATGGATGAAATACAAAATACATCAATTAATAATAATGAAAATAATGAAACAAATGAAAATAATAATAATGATGATAATAATGAAAAAAATAATTCAGATAATAGTAATAATAATAATGAAAATAAAGATAATACTATTTCAGAAACATAGCTATAAGATTATTAAGGATTTTTAAATTAATAAAAAATAAAAAAAATTTATTAAATATACTATTGTTCAATTAATTTAATACTTAATTATTCAAAACCTTTTTATATTTTATATTTTAAATAAATTATAATTTTTTTTAATTATATTTAAAGTAATAAAAAATTCAATTTGAAATAATTATCCTAAAACTTTTATTGGGTTAATCTTTAACTAATTTATAATTCATTTTATATTTAATTTAAAAATTTATCAATGTTTTTTTTTACGTTTTTTCTTTTTTTTCTCTTCATTTCCTAATTTTGATAATAGTTTTAATATTTTTAATAATTAAACTCTTATTATTATGTTATATATATATAAATATTATATTGAGAAAAATTAAATAATTTTAAATTTCAAATTAATTCTCCAATATTCAAATAAGAATATGATTTATATAATTATTTTATAAAATTTTTTAATCAAATGGAAAAATAGATATTTTTAATATACAATTAAACTATATTTATTTTTTTATTATCATAGCTTCAAAAAAAATATGTTTAATGTTTATACAAAATAAATAAAATGTCATATTCTCCTCATTCAAATTTAATTAATAGAAATAAACATAATGAAAATCAAATATTAAATGAAATAAAAAGATTAAAAACTTTAGAAAATAAAGATAAAAATTCAATAAATAAAGAGTCCTTAAATAATATAGCATTAAATTTACAAAATTTTATATCAAACGCTTTAGTAAATAATGCAAATGATACAAAATATTTTAATATTAATGAAGAATTGGAAGAAATAGAAAAAGTAAAAAAAAATCAAATCAAAGAAGAAGAATCATTTCATAGATTAATTACAAAATATCCTTTAAAAGAACAATTACTTTCAATAAATTATGATGATAATATATTAAATAATAATAATTTAATTGGAATAAATAACTTTAAACAAAAACAAAGACTTTCATCAATAACATTTCAAAATCCTTTAAATTTAATTTATAGTCAAAATTCAAATTCTCCAATGAAACCTAAAAATAAATTTAGACATACAATTGACTTACATGATAATTTTAAAGAAAATCTTATAAAATATAAAAATAAAAATTCAAATTCAAGTACATTTAAAGCTCAAAATACTTATAGTAATCATAATAATACTTTTATTCTTTCTTCTCCTTCAAGAACAAAAAATAGATTTTCAATGTCCCAATTATCTTTAAAAACTTTAGATGATGGAAATTATAAAAAAGAACCCATATTAAAAATAAATAATAAAATCCAATCAGAATCAAAAAAAAAACTCTCTCATAATTTTTTAGGAACAAAAAGATTAAAAAATGAAAATTTTAAAAATAATATTTTAAATAGGAATAAAAAAAGAGAAAAATCTCAAGTAATAAATAAAGACCATTTATATTATAATTTACAAAGATTATATCAAAATGATTCAAAAAAAATATTTAATTTTACTATTTCAAGTAAAGATAATCAAAGTCATAAAACATTAAATACTTATCAACCAAATGATAATAAAATTGATTTACCTTCAACAATTTATTTATCAAATAGAAGTGAAAAAAATTCAAATAAAAAAAGTAAAATTTATAAAGATGATAGTGATATTAGAAATTATGTTAATTTATCTTCTTCACAATATAATAAATTTTCAAAATGTTGTGATGCTATAAAAGATAGATTTTTAATTTCTCCTAAACAAAAAAGTCCAAAAAAATCAAATGAATCTTCTTTAAAGTCTTTGATATCTCTTAAAGAAAATATTAATAATAATACTATAAATAATAAAGAAGAATCTTTTATAAATATAGTAGGAAAAAAAGATTATTTAGAAGAAGAAATGAATAAAAATATAGAAAATAAATTAAATTTAAATGAATTAAAAGAATTATATTATAGACATTTAATAAGACAAAATAAATTAGTATATGATTCATTAAGTGATAATGAATCAGATGATGATGATGATGATGATGATAATTTTTATGTTCATCCAAAATCAAATTTTAAATTTTATTTTGATTTAATGATATTTATAATAACTTTATATAATGTAATTGTACCACCTCTTATGATGGGTTTTTATCCTTTTCAAGATCATATGCTTTATCAAAGTTATTTAATTATAAATATTTTTGGTGATATATTATATTTAATAGATTTATTTTTAGGTTTTATAACTGCATATTATGATATTGAAGAACATTTTATTACTAAAAAATCTTTAATTACTATTAATTATTTAATGAGTTGGTTTATTATTGATTTAATCAGTGCTATTCCTTATACTACAATTTTTACTGTTTTTAATTTTATTCAGAAACATTATTATAAAAATTTAAATCAAAAATATAATCTTATTGAGTTAGTACAATTATTACCTTTAGTAAAAAATCTTAAAATATATAAAAAAAATGAATTTTATAATAAATTTAAAAGATTTTTATTTCATTATACAAAATTATATAAATGGTTTAATACAGTAAATTTTTTATTTTTATTTATATTATATTCACACATTCTTTCTTGTATTTTTGTATTTCTTTCATATTTAGATAATCCATCTTGGATATCAAATCAAAATTTAATAGATTCATCAAAAGGTGAAATATACATTTCTTCATTTTATTATGTTTTTGCTACTGTTTTCACAGTTGGTTATGGAGATATTGTTTCAGTAAATATATATGAAAGAGTATTTAATTTAATTTTATTAATTGTTGGAATTATGGCTTATTCATTTTCAATTTCTACATTAAGTAATTATGTAAAAAGTGAAGATCATAAGACAAAAGATTATAATAGTAAAATGAATATTTTAAATCAAATTAAAGTAACTCATGAAAAAATGCCAAAAAATTTATATGATAAAATAGCAAGATTTTTATATTATAAATTAACACATATTGAAAGAGATAAAAATGAAATAATAGATAATTTACCAATTGGTTTAAGGACAAAATTAATAATGGAAATGTATAAACCAATAATAGAAAATTTTATCTTTTTCAAAACTTATAATTCATCAGATTTTGTATTAAGAGTAATATTGGCATTTCGTCCTATTTTTTCAATAAAAAATGAAAAATTAGTAAATGAAGGAGATTATTTAGAAGAAATAATATTTGTAAAAAGAGGAATTTTAGCATTAGAACTTCCTCTTCCAATATTATTTCGACAAAAAGAATTAGAAGAAATATATTTAAATCAAAAAAGAAGAAATTCAATTATTAATTTAGAATTTCCATATAATCCAGAATTATTTATTAATCACTCACATGAAAAACCTAAAATTATTGATTTAAATAATGATTTATTATCTCATAAAACAATGACTTTTGTAAGAGGAAAAGGATTAAGAAATATTAATAAAAAAAATAAGAAAAATTCAACAAAATTAAATCAACAATATGTTAAAATTATAGAAATAAGAAAAAATGAACATTTCGGTGATATTTTAATGTTTTTAAATAGAAGAAGTCCTTTAAGTGTGAAAGTTAAAAGTAATACTGCAGAATTATTTTTATTAAATAAGACAGATGCTATAGAAATTTCAATGAGTTTTCCTAATATTTGGGAACAAATAATAAAAAAATCTCTTTTTAATATGGAGCAAATTGATAGATTAATAAATAAAACATTGAAATTTTTTTTTAATCAAACAAATGCAAAGTCAAAAAAAGATTTTTATTATCAAAAAGATATAACAAAAAAAAATATATATGTAAACTGTAAAGATTTATATTCAAGTTTATCATTTGAAGATTGTGAATTAAAAACAATACCAACAGTCACAGAAATAGAAAAAGAAAATACATCAAAAACAAAAAAAATGAAAAAAATAAAAAGAGCAAATAAAATATCATCATTTAACTCAAAGAGTAGTGACAGTGACACACAATCAATATCAAATTTGGATATAGATTCAAAAACTAAAAGAAGTATTTCATCATCTAAAAATTCAAATAGGGATAATAAAAATTTATATCATATTGAAGAAGAAAATTCAGATGAAGAAAAAGATTCTTTATTAAAGAGATTAAAGAGAAAAAATACATTCCAAAATACAGAAAGAGGAAATATTTCTGCTAAAAAACCAACAGAAGGAAGTAAAGAATATTCTGATTCAAGTTCTCTTTATTTTAATTCTTCATCTTCAGAATATAAAAATAATACTGAAAGTAATACTCATAAAGCAAATGATGAAAATAATTTTTTTGATTTATCAACTTTTTCTTCTAATGGAAATAATAATAATGTTTATCCTTATAATAAAGAAGAAATTAATAATGAACAATTTCCTTTTGAAAATATTAATTTTAATTTAGGTTTTAATAATGATATTTTTTTAAATGGAATTGTTCCTAAGGTTCCTTTTTATAATATTTATGGGAAACCTAGAATGAGGTTAAATAATAATTTTGAAAATAAATACTTAAAAAAAAAATCGAAATTTTCTATTTTAACTATTTCTAATTTTAATTTTAAAATTGATTCTAATACAAATAAAATTTATAATTCTCAAATTATAATTTATCAAAATTTAAATAAAAAAATTGAATTAAAAATTGTAAAAAATGAATCTTTTAAGATTTTAGTTAGACAAAAAGTAAATAAATCTTTTTCAACTAAAATTGTTTCAAAATTTAATATGATTTCAAGTAAATTAAATAAAGAAAATAATGATAAAAAAGAAATTTATAATAAAAATAATTCAAATCCAAATTCTTTAATTAATAAAAAAATATCTGATATTCAAATAAAAAGAAATAATGAAAAAAGATTAAGTAAATTAATTTTAAAACCTAAACAGCCATATTTTTCAGACAAAAAAGGAGAAATTGAAAATGATAAAGATATGAAATTATTTTCTTCTGGAAAATTAACTTTAATTGGGAAAAATATAACTAGTTCTTCACTTGCTTTAAATAATCCAAAAATGTTTTATATTAATTATTTTAATAAAGTTGTTTCTAATACAGATTATTCAAATGATAAAAAAAATTCTGTTTCTTCAAGGTTAAAGGAAATTGGTAAAATAATATATAAAGGACAAATGTCAAAAAGACAAACAAATATTTTAGATTTAAATGATATAAAAATTATTGATAAAAATGAAGAAAAAGATAATATGGAAAAATTATGATTATTTGTTTTTATTTAATTCTTATTTATGTTTGTTAAAATTTTAATTTTATTTGTATTATTATTATTAAATAAATATAATACTATATTTAAATATATAGATAATTTTTATTTGATTTCATTTTTTTTTAAAATTTTTTTAATATATTTAAAAATATTTTTCTAAAATAATTTATAAAAAAACCATCTCCAAATAAAAGGAAAGATAAATAATCTTTTATACAAAATATATATATAATTATTTACATGAGTTAAATTTCAATAACCAATTTTTTTGTTTTTTATAAGACTTCAATTTATTATATAAATCAGAATTACTTTTTTCTAAAACTACAAATTTTTCATAATAAAAATTGAGATTTTTAGAATAATCAGAATTATTAATATCATTAATACTATTTATAAATTCAGAATATTGTTTACAAAATTTATCAAATTTTTCTCTTTTATTAAATATATAATTTTGAATAGAATCATATAATTTACTTGTAACTATATCACTATCATCTGAATTTAAATTTATTGCTTTTGTTAATTCATTTACTAAACCTTCAACAGTATCATTTTTCAAATTATAAGGACAAGTTAACATTTCTAAAATTATTAAAATTAAAATATATACTTTTATTTTTCCAACCATCTTTCATGATAATAAATTGTATTTCAATTTCATTAATGTCTTTTTTTTTATTATCTTCATAATCATTAATTGTAATTTTAAAAAAAGAATGCTTTTTTTGAAACTGAAATAAAGTAATATTTGAATCAATTGTACTAGTACTTTTAATAGTTTGAGTTTTATTAATTCTTAAAGAATTTCTCCTAATAAAATCTTTTTTAGTTTTTTTATAATCATATGATTGTCCTCTAATAATTTGAGGACATAATTTAAACTCTTCTTTTATTTTTTTTGTATTTTCAAATTTTCTTGGAGAAAAAGAATTAAGATTATTTTTATTACTATTAACTTTAAAAATATTTAATCTAAGTAAATCTTTAATCAAAACACTTTTATCATTTTCTTCACTTAAATCATCATTTAACCATTTATTATCTAATAACTCTTTAGCAGAAGGTCTTTCATTTTCATTTTTTAAGCATAACTTAATAAGATTAATCATATTATCATTACAAATTTTATTTAAACTCTCAGGATAAATATTTTTTTTTTGTTTTTGATAAATATGTAAAATCCCATCACATTCTTTATAAGGTTTCTCTAAAGTTAACATTTCAATAATTGACATTCCTAAAGAATAAATATCAGCTTTTGTATTATATTTTCCTTCATGAACTTCAGGTGCAATAAACCCTTCAGTTCCTACAAAATTTGTTAAAAAATCATATCCTTTTAAAAATTTACTTTCTCCTAAATCACCAATTTTTACTATTCCATTTATTTTATCTATAAAAAAATTATCACATTTTATATCTCTGTGAATAATATCTTTTGAATGTAAATATATTAAACCATTTAATATTTCTTTTATCCATTTTTTTATTACTCTTAAACGAAGTGGTTTTGATATTTTTAAATGATGTTTTAAATTTCCTCCTGTGAAAAATTCTGTTATCATTATTACTTTTTTATTATTTTGGTCTAACCAACATGAATAATATTTTATTATATTTGGATGATTTAATGTTTTCATTATTTTAATTTCTTCTTTTATTTTTTCTAATTTTTTACCTTCTGAATTATCTGATAATTCTATTTCATACCACGCAATTTCTCTCCCTTCATTATAATCATATCCTCTATATACTTTTTTATATGAACCATTTCCTAAAAGTTTATCAAACTATATATTTTATTTAATATTATATTTTACTCTTCCAAAATGTTTATCTTCTGTTTTATATATTTTATCTGGTTTTCTTGTTTTATATTCATTTTCTGAATCTGAATTTGTATCAAAGTAATCATATGGGATTTTTTTCTTATTAGGTATTATATTTCTTAAAAGATAGTCTTCATCTGCTGAACTGTCTTCAAAATATGAACTTGATGATATTAAATTCTCATTTTCTAAATCATTTTTTGTTGGAATATATTTTCTATTCATTTATATAATTTAAATGAATTGATTAAATGAATGCAAATTATGTTTTAATATGTAAAAAAAAATAATTATTAGTAATTAATCATTAATACTTATATAATTGAATAATAAATAATATTACGAAAATGTAAATATATACATATATAAATTTTTATTATAACATTTTCAAAACAATTTACAAAATAAAAAAAAACAATTATTAATTATGGTTGAAAAAAAATAAAAAATGAACACCTTCAAAATAGAACAATCAATAAAATCCATTCAATCAAATTCCCAAATCATTTTAAATTCCTCTAACCACAAAACCTTAGCAAACTTAACTGAAAAATATGAAATATTAAATGAAAATTTAAACAATTTAATAAAAGAAATGGATGATCATAAAAAAGTTTTTAAAGAATTTCAATGTGGCAATGAGAATATTCCAGAAATTTAAGCAAAAATAAAATAAATTGAAGATAATGTTGGTTCAAGTACTATTAGAACGGATGGGAAATTCAAAAATTTGTATCTCATCAAAAGTCAGAAAATTCAAGATTACAACAACAAATTTCTTAATTGAGTACTGATTAAGTTGTTATAAAAAATTCAATTACTTATTGAAAATTGGGGATAATTATGTGGCATTTTTTTTAAAAAAAAAAATTGATTTTTTTTCTTTTTTTAAAATGTTTTTTATTATTTTTTTTAAATTTAAGATGGGAAATAAATTATGTGATTGTAATAACTTTTTACAAAATCAGAAAAAATTTGAAACGAATATGGTATTTTTTATATTTTAAAAATAAATATATATTTCAAAATAGTTTTCTTCAAATAAAATAGATAATGTTACTTTAGTAGATAAAATAAATTTATTATCACCAAAAAAACGTTTGGATATAATTAATAAAATAAATAAAATATCTAATGCATATCGAAATCATTTAACATTAAAAACAGTAAAAAATTAAAATATAATAAAAAAATATAGGAAGCATCAACAATAAGAACATTGACAAAACAAAATGATATAATATCATATGATAATTTATCAATATCAAAAATAAATATTAAAAAAAATAATAATATAATCCCTCAGATAAAAATAATAAAAAACAATTTTGGAATTAAAATATATGAAAATGATTTTAAATATATAGGAACATTAGAAAATAAAATACCAAAAGGAATAGGAATATTATATGATAAAAAAGGAAATTTTTACAAAGGTGAATTTATAAATAAATTAAATGGTTATGGAGAATATAAAAATGAAAAAGGAATTAATATAGGATATTTTATTAATAATATTCAAAATGGAATTGGATATGAAAAATGGAAAGATGGAACTTTATATAAAGGTAATTTTTTAAATGGAAAAAAAAATGGTATTGGAAGTTATTTTTGGAATGATGGAACAATTTATAAAGGTGAATGGGAAAATAATATAATTAATGGATTTGGTATTTATAAATTTAGAGATGGGAGAATTTATTATGGTCAATGGAAAAATAATTTAATGAATGGTTATGGAGAATTTTTTTGGGTTGATGGGAAAAAATATTTTGGTTATTATAATAATGATAAAAAAAATGGTTTTGGAATTTATTTTTGGCCTAAAGATAAATTTTATATTGGATTTTGGGAAAATGGTTTTCAAAATGGTATTGGTAAAAGTATTAAAGGTAATATTATTAAATATGGTATTTGGAAAAATGGGAAAAAAAATATTTGTTTTAATAATGAAAATGAATTTGAATTGTATAATGAACCTAGGAAAGAGGAATTTAAAAAATTTTTTAATATGAATATTATGGAAATTAAAAATTTTTTTGGGATTGATGATTGATTATTAAATAAAAATAAAGTAAATTTTTTTCTGATTTGTTTAATATATATTTATTAATATTAATATTTTTTTTATATTTAATAAATTTAAATAAACTATCATCTATAAAAATACATTTTTAAATACAACAATAATTAAATATTAATTTTTTTTAATATAATTTATAGAATCATACTAAAAAATACATATAATCCTATATCAAGTTTCATTATTAAAATTTATAATACAATAATACATACCTTACCTTTAAAAATTGAATATAAATATTTAATAAAATAACCAACTTAATAAATATTTATAAATAAATCTATGCCCTCAATTCTTTAGATCATTTTATTTATTTTTTTTTTTACAATTATTCTTTTTTTTTCTAAATTTTACATTATTATGTTTCAATTTAATATGTTGATTTAAAGAACTTTCAGTACTATAACTCTTTTTACAATCGGGGTAATCACAAAAATATTTACATTTAATTTCTTTTTTACTTCTTCTATGTCTCTAATAAATTAATTAATATATTTAAATTACTTTTCTTTTTGTATAGGTATCATTTACTTTTTTAATATTTTTTTCTTTTTCTAATTTATTGATGATATTTTTTAATTTATTTTTTTCAATTATTAAATCTTGGAGTCTACTTTTTAATATTTCATTTGTTTGAAATAATTTCAAATATTCTAAAAAAAACATGTAATTTTGCTCAATTAAAAAGTCTGTTTCTTCATTTGTTAAATAATCAATATTTAAATTCGGACTTATATTTTGATATTCATTTATATTTAACTTTGAATCTTTCATTTTAAAATTATTTTTTTCTAATATTATTATTATGAATATTATTTAAAAAAAAAATTTTTATTTATAATATACAATTCTCTATTTATAAATTTATTCTATAACATTATTATACCAATAATAAAAATATTATAATATTAATCAATGCAATTTTAAAAACAAGGATTTATGATGAAAACACTTTTCTATAATTCAATAAAAAAAAATAAAATAATAAATATCACTCAATAACTTTAATAGAAAATTTATTATCAAGAATTTTTAAATTCATATCTCTAGAAATTCTAAGAGAAGAACATTTATCCCCAATAACAAAAAAAGTCCCATTAGTACTATCTAAATCTTTAATAAATAAACTATTATTTAAAAAATCAATAGCAGCATGAGTTTTACTAATTGAATTATTTTTAATATTAATTTTAGAATTACTTCTTCCAATTGAAATAGGAACATCTTTTGTCTTATCATAATTATATTTAATACCTTCTACTTCAACTGTAAAATAATTATCTTTTTCATTTCTAGGTCCAGTTATAAAAATTGGTATTTTTCCTACCATAAATTCTAAATTACAACCATTTTCTAAATAAAATTCACTTTCAATATTATAATATATTTTTAATTGTTTATTTATTAATATTATTTGAAAAAATTCTTCATTTTTATCATAATCAATTGAAAATAAAGGATTATTTTTTGATATTGGATTCATTGATTGAATTTTTCCTCCTGGGATATTTAATATAAAATCTATTACTATATTACCATTTAAATCTTCTTGTTCTCCTAAACCAAATATTGTATTACCATTTTTTTTTATTCTATTTCCTATTTTTAAACCTATTCTATCAATATATAATTCTTTATTCCAAAATATTTCACCTATTAATTTTAATTCTTGTTGACTTAAAACTTCTGTATCAAATACTTGATTTACATTCATATTATATTCTTTTACTTTCATATTACTAAATGTTATTATTGAAGAATTTTTATCTATACTATTGTAAATATTGTTATTATTATTATTATTATTGTTATTTATATTGATATTATTATTTCTTGATTTTCTTCTTTTTAATATTTCTTCTCTATTAAATAAATTTTCTTTTTGATTTATAATATTTTTATTATTATTTGTATTTAAATGTTGAATTGATGCATTATCAATATTTCTTCCATGATTACAGCAAA
>Ga0256407_10011775_pt1 | contig 12035 bp, 5 predicted proteins | sample RumenRJG_04DNA_FD_193489 | JGI IMG/M metagenome (GOLD analysis project Ga0256407, IMG submission 193489) | Bovine rumen microbial communities from Lethbridge, Alberta, Canada - RJG_04 | ecosystem: Host-associated > Mammals > Digestive system > Stomach > Rumen | place: Canada: Alberta | collected... | reverse complement strand
GACAAGCGGGTTTGGGACATCACGGACGAGTTTATGTTCGGTCGTAGCATCCTGGCTGCACCTATCGTCTTCCCACAATATACGGAAGAGAAGATTATCCGCACGGATGCAATGACGGGATGGGACAAGAAAGAATTGACAATGGACAATGGACAATTGACAATTGACTGGACGGCAACGAAGACGGCTACCAAATATCTGCCGAAAGGTGCCGACTGGTTCGATTTCTGGACGGGTAAGCGCTATGCTGGTGGACAGACGGTGAACATCGAGACCCAGTTCAACCGCGTGCCGATGTTTGTCCGTGCGGGCAGCATCATTCCCTTGGGACCAGTCATGCAGTATGTTGGTGAGAAGAATTGGGACGAATTGGAAATGCGTGTCTATCCTGGTGCCGATGCCAACTTCACGCTTTACGAGGACGAAGGCGACGGCTACAATTATGAAAAGGGCACCTATTCCGTCATCACCTTCCATTGGAACGACAAAACCCACACCCTCACCATTGGTCAGCGTCAAGGTTCCTATCCAGGAATGCTCACCCAACGAAAATTTGCCATAGTAATCGATGGTAAAACAAATACCGTCGACTACGATGGCAACCAACTAACGGTTAAACTTTAACCGTCATTTCATCGCCTTGAGAAGTTCATTCCTCTCAAGGGTCCATCCTTTCCGCTGAGGGAGACCACAGTTTTTGCCGATGAACATTTTGGCAGACTGACGGTCTCCCTTCAATTGCCAGTTGAGCCATGCCAGTGCAGGAACAGTGAACTCTCCGCCATGAGGCTGACGATAGGTACCGCCATGACCTACGGGGAAGTTAGCAGCACAGGCTGGCACGTGGTTGATACGATGGAAGTCGTCCATGCCATTCTCATAGGCTATATCCTCCTTGCCACCAAGGATATATATGACAGGTGTGTGTATCTCTGTCAGTTTCTCTTTTGGAGGCATTGGCATACCACCTACGGCCTGGAAGGCATTTTGCTGGTTGAAAAGACCGCTGTTACAGATCATCAATGCCGTGATACGGGGATCGGCACAATTGAAGAGCGTCTGTAGGCCACCACACGACATGCCGGCTACACAAATGTGCTGCGTGTCTATCTTCTGATAGTATGGCGACTGTGGGTCGGCATTCTGAGCAAAAGCCCAGTCGAGGCTCTCTATCTGCTGCGTCGTAGATGACATTGGTCCGTGATAGGGCTCATCGTCCATGGGAATATAGCCTGTAGCCAGGACGAGGTAACCATGAGATGCTATCTCGTTCAAGAAACGATAGTGCTCCCAGGGAGAATCGGTGCAGGCACCATTTCCCCATACAAGCACAGGCAGCGGCTTCTTCTGACTAAAAGCCGAGAGATCCTGAGGCACAAAGACAGTGTGGGCCTTCAGTGAGGCCTCCTCTTTCATCACAGCCTTATAGGCACCCGTACCACCATCTTCCACGATACGTGACTGGGGACGGGAAGCATTGAGAAAGCGTACCATCTTCTGCAGATTCTCCTCACTATACATACCCATGCCGTGACCGCCTTCCGGAACGAAGGTAGCCTCGGTTCTCACACCAGCCTCTTTCAGCACCTCGAAGAACTTACGACCCTGGCAGACAGGCACCACATTATCCTTCTCGCCATGGAAAATGATGACGGGTGGATCGTTACGATCAACATAAGTAGTGGCACTGAGACTGAGATATTTGTCGGGCTCACTGGCCAGTTTAGAACCCAGCAACACGTCTTCCGGACTATCAGCCCCCATCGTCATATGGTCACCGCAGTCCATAGCCGTCAGGTCAATGGGGCCTGACCAATCACAGGCGGCATTAACACTGCTACTCTCTGCAGAATAGTTGCCAACGGAACCTTCCAGGTCGATAGTGACCGTTCCCACTGTTGCCTCGCGGGTGCCACTCGTGGTGGCCGTAATGGAAGCAAGATGACCGCCGGAGGAGAAACCGCTGGTGGCGATGAACGAGGTATCGAACTTATACTTCACTGCCTCGCCACGCACAAAGCGTACGACGGCACGGATGTCGTGAATCTGAGCAGGCCACTTGGCATCCATCGACGAACGGTGGTTGGGACACACTACGGCATAGCCGGCATCGAGCAGGCTCTTGACGATGGTGCCCAGGTCGGCTGCACCCTTGCTATTGTTGCTAAACCATGCACTGCCATAGATATGTATAACAACAGGATAACTGTCGCGTTCCTGCTTGGGCAGATAGATGTCACAGGTATGGTATGCCTGATCGTCGCCTGCATAGTTGACATCCTTCCACTGTTGTGAAGTCTCGAGTTTAATGTCGGGCATTTGGAAACCGCCAAAGCCTCCTGCTGGCTGAGCCGAAGCCGTAGTGGCTATGGCCAACAGCACTGATAATAAAGTCTTTTTCATCATGATATTTATTTCATAGGTTGATTGTTCTCATATTTCTGACGGCACTAAAAATCGTCGCCACCGCCAAAGCCGCCCATCATCGGGAACGTGGGGTCAGGCTCCTTGCCCAGGTCGAGCAGCAGTTTTACCAATGCCCGACGACGCTGGGTCCATGTGGGATAGTCGTCAGCCCGCAGCACCTTGGTCTCAAAACCAGGCATCTGCGGCATACCCTGCATGAAATCCATCGAACTGGTGGTGATAACGCAGGGCTTGGTCTTGCCGTCAGCCACCAGACGATCGGCAATAGCATCGGCACCGCCCACCTTAAACCAACTCTCCATCGTGTCGCCCTCACCAGGAACCAACTGTATCATCCTGGGCATTCTCATCACTCCACGCGGCATTGCCGATATGTACCAGGCCTCGCCGCGCTCCAGGTCATAACTGGTACGGCCATGCTGGATATTGCCCTGCGATGCGAAGTTGAAGGGCGAGGCAGGGTTGTCGGCCACGCTGTACTTAAATCCACGATCAGGAGAGAGATACATATTGCTCGGATCGGCTACACGAATGCTGTCTACCACGAAACAATAGCGGAAGGTATCGAAGAGATAATCACTTAGGGTGACACTCCACACACCGTCAGAGTCGCGCTGCATCACAATATTCTCTGGCAGCATCTCACACTCCAATTCCACCTTACGGGCATCAGGTGCCTTGAAACGGAATGTGATGCCCTGCTCGCCATAGTCAGGTGAGACGATGGGGCGTGGGAAGAGACGAGCCATGACGCCTGGGGTGAACTGCTTCTCGCTACCCGTTTTTGCAGGGGCTGGCTGAGCCTCCTTCATGGCTGCCTCGGCTGCCTTTTTATTAAACAGCAAAGGCAGTGTCTTCGAAAGGAAGTACTTGGCGTTCATCCACGTATGACCGTATTTATCGTTAGTCAGTTCCTTCACACTGCGGATGCCTTTGTCGTCGAGGAACTGCATGTAGTCACGCGCATTTCCATAGAGGAAGTCATCGGTGCCCACACCCAGCCAAAACAAATGTATCTGCTTGTTGGTCTCGGCGGCGTTGTCATAGACATTGGGAATATCGGTCGAAGTAAAGGAACTGTAACTACACAGGTAACTAAACTTGTCGAGGTTGGTCAGGCCATTGTAGAGTGCCTGGTTGCCTCCCCGCGAAAATCCACCGATGGCCCGCTGATCACGGTTGTTCTGCGTACGGTAGTTCTGCTCAATATAAGGCATCAGGTCACTGATCAGGTCAAAGTGTGAGGGGTTGCCATAGGGCATCACCACAATCATCTCTTTCGCCTTCTTTTGGGCAATCAGGTTGTCGAGGATATAGTTCACACGCCCTACCTTATAATAGACCTCTTCCGTATCCGTTGTTCCACTAATTAGATAAAACACTGGGTATTTCTTCTGCCGCTCTGTCTGATAACTGGGTGGCAGATAGACCACGGCTTGATTGGTGCCGTCAATAACCTTGGAATAGTAGTGCACATACTCGATACGACCATGGTCCACATCGCAAATGTCGTGGGGGAGTGCACCGTTGCCAGGAATCTCCAGCAGACTGTTCTTAAAGCCCTCGTTGGGGAAGTACTGCGGATTCTCCGGATCCATCACGCTCACCCCGTCGACAATAAAGCAGTAGGGATACAGGTCTGGGGCAGCAGGCCCGAGAGTAGCCGTCCAAAGCCCTGTCTGCGAATCGCGTTTCATAGGGTTGCGTCCAGCAAATTGCACATCGACCAGCACCTCTTTAGCGTGGTCGTTACGATAATAGAAAGTCACTGTGCCGTCGGCATTGCATACCGTTGACGGCAACTGCTCAGACTGTGCTGATGCCAAGGCTACCGAGGCCCCCCATACAACCAGCACACACAACGTCTTTCTTAAACAAATGATCAGGTTCATAAGTAATGAGGTTTATTGTCGGATGCAAAGATACGAAAAAGAATGAAAAGATGATACAAAAAAGAATGAAAAAAGAAAGAGACAGAGAGAATGAAAAAAGAAAGAAAAGAAATGATATAAAAAGAAAAAAGGAAAAACATGCGGCATATTCGAAAATTATTCGTACATTTGCAGCCGATAATGATCAACCTAACCCGAAACATCTACCGCACCTTATCCCTACGCATCAGTCTGATGGTCGTGTGCGCGATAGCCGTCCTACTGGCGGCAACATTGTTCGTGATGTTCCGGTTTTCTAGGAAAGCCATGAAGGAGGAAGCCCTGCAGAAAGCCTCGCAGACCCTCGAAGCCACCGTCCAGCAAATTGACAATGTGCTGCTGTCGGTGGAACAGGCTTCAGGAAACATCTACTTTGACCTAATGCAGCATCTCAACGAGCCAGAGAAGATGTTTACATACAGCCGGCGACTGGTGGAAGACAACCCCTATATCACTGGTTGCGCCATCGCCATGAAGCCCTATTACTACGAGGACAGTGGCCAGTACTTCATGGCCTACGTCTATCAGAAGAAGTCGGCAGGCCTGCAAGTCAGCACCGATTCCATCATACAGGCAGAGACCTTCGGTGATGTGCCTTACCCCGAACAGATCTGGTTCGCCAAGCCCATGGAGACGGGACTGCCCTGCTGGATCGAGCCGCTCAAAGACCAGGAAGCCGACGGAGGAGCCATCATGACCTTCAGTCTGCCATTCTACCAAGACGGACAGCCGGTTGGCGTGCTGGCCGTTGATGTGTCCATTGCCCTGCTGACACGTATTGTGATGTCTGCCAAGCCTACCCCCAACGCTTATGCTACCCTCCTGGGCAACGACGGCACCTACATCGTGCATCCCGACAGTAGCAAGCGCATGAACGAGACAGTGTTTACACAGACGAAACGCGGTGCCGATCCCTCGGTGCTGAAAGCCGCACAGGCCATGATGTCGGGCGAGACAGGCTATAAACCCTTCACCATAAACGGCACCGACTGCTTTGTGTTCTACAAGCCTTTTGTCCGCACAGCCGTGCCAGGGCGCTATACCGAAAACTTGGGATGGAGCGCCGGCATCGTGTTTCCCGAGGACGACATCTTCGGCGACTACAACAATCTGCTGACCCTCGTGCTCGCTGTGGCCATTGTGGGACTGCTCCTGCTGCTGATACTCTGCGGTACTATCATCCATAGTCAGTTGCTGCCGCTTAGGCTGTTGACCAAACAGGCACAGCACATTGCAGAGGGCAACTATGAGGAGACGATTCCTGACAGTCAGCAAGATGATGAAGTGGGGCGCCTGCAACACCACTTCAAGGAGATGCAGAAGGCTTTATCGGCCAACATGGGCGAGTTGAAACGACTGACCGACACCCTCAATGAACGTGGCAAGGTGTTGGAGGAAGCCTACGAGCAGGCCAAGGAGGGCGACCGCATGAAGACGGCCTTCCTGCACAACATGACCAACCAGATGACGGCTCCCGTGAACGACATCTGCAACGACGTTCTGCTACTTTGCAACCAAAGTGAGGAAACAGAAGCGGAGAAGACCGCCAGCACGGTCAGCGACATTCAGCAGAAAGGCAAAGTGGTTACCGTATTATTGAACGACCTGCTTGACGTATCACAAAATAAAGAGTGAGAAATGAAGAATCTGATGCGACATATCCGGCAATCGCTGTCACTGAAACTGGGTTTCAGCATCCTGCTGATGACTATACCCATCTTCGTGGCAGTATTGGGCATACTGTTTGTCCAGTCACGACAACGCATCAAGAAAGAGGCTATCGAGCGGGTGACCAGCGTGCTGAACGCAACAACGGAACGGGTGAACGGAATCATGGGAACCGTAGAGACAGCCACCAACTCAAACTACTGGCTCGCTATCGAGAACCTGCACCCAGACTCGCTGATGACATACTCACGCCGCATCGTTTCCATCAATGGCAATGTCAACGGCAGTTCCATCACTATCGAACCGAATATCATTCCCGAGTACGACGGTTACTTTTCTGCCTACACTTTCAGAAGTGGTGACAGCATCATCACTGAGAGCAGAAGCGACAGCGTTTTAGACAAGGATTGGTATAGGAGACCGTGTGAACTAGGCATCGCCTGCTGGGTCGATCCCTTTGACAGCAATGAAAAAGATGCGTTATCTGCACCAGAGGCCATTACCTCCTACTGCAGGCCACTCTACAATGATGAAGGGCAGTTTATAGGCGTGGCCTCCACCGACCTGGCACTATCAGAACTATCGGACATCATCCAGACAGAGATACCCTACCCCAACGCCTACTTCGTCATGCTAGGGCATGAAGGGAACTACTTCGTCCATCCAGACTCCACACGCCTAATAGAGCAGACCATCTTCACCGAAGCCGATGCTAACCATCAGCAGGATGTCATCGCCCTTGGCCACTTGATGACAACCGGCCAGCAAGGGGCTATGACAGTAGATGTCAACGGCAGGAACTGCCTCGTATGCTACCGTCCCATCAACGACACAGACTGGAGCCTCGCACTTGTCTGCCCGGAGAGCGACATCCTGAGTGACTACAATCAACTGAACCTCATCATCTTGCCCCTCATCATCGGTGGCCTGCTATTCATCCTCCTGCTCAGTCGCCGGGTAGTGACCCATGCCATTAGTCCGCTGAGCCGTCTGCTGAAATTGTCAAAGTTCATCGCCGAGGGTAATTACGACGAGCAGATTCCTACCAGCAAGAGGCATGATGTAATAGGACGCCTGCAGAACAGTTTCGCCATCATGCAACAGTCGCTCAGACAACATGTGGGAGAAATCAGGCAGGCCAATGAAGAGAGCGCCCGTCGCAACGAAGAACTCCGCCTAGCCAGCATCCAGGCTGAGGAAGCCATACGGCAGAAGAACACCTTCATCCAGAACATGACCCACCAGATACGCACACCGCTGAACATCATCATGGGATTTGCTCAAGTGCTAAGCGCCAGCATTGAACTGCCGCAGGATGAGATGAAGAACATCTCGGGCATAATGAAACACAACGCGATGAGCCTCAAACGCATGATACAGATGCTGTACGACAGTTCCGAGACCGGACTCTCTGAGGAACTGAGCAGCACCAATTCCGAGGAGGTGTCGTGCAACGAGATAGCAAGAGAATGCATCGACTACACTGCCGAGTACTACCCTGACATGCCGATCACTTTCGAGACGGAACTGGACGACACCTTGACTATCCGCACCAACCGTCTCTACTTGATGCGCAGCCTGAGGGAACTGCTCTACAACGCGGCCAAATATTCTGACGGACAGCACATTCGTCTGCACCTGTCGAAGACTGGCACCTTTGTACGTTTCATAACCGAAGACACGGGCCCCGGCATCGCCCAAGAATATCTGGATCAATTATTCGTGCCTTTCAGCAAGGCCGACGACCTGTCGGAGGGTCTCGGCCTGGGTTTGCCACTTGCCAAGCGACACATGACAAACCTAGGCGGCACCATTACACTCGACACCAACTATCATGAAGGTTGTCGCTTCATCATAGAGATGCCTATTTCTGCTTAGTTCATTACCCACCAGTCCAAACGGACATCACCCGAAACGCCACTGAAACTGATGTAGAGATCGTGTACCCCTGTGGCATCGGTAACCTTGGACGTAAACAGGCGGTACTTCTCCAGCGAACCAGTACCTTTGATTTCGGCTGTGGCAATGACAGGACCGTCCTGACTATCCAAATGGAGGGTAACCGTAGCCTTTCCCGTGGCAGCAGCAGCAATGCTGAACTTACGTGCACCCTTGCCGAAATCGACGCCACGCAGACGGATATACTCACCGTCGTTGAGGTCATAGATATACATATTGCGCTTACCGGTAGACTCCGGCATATCCTTTACCACTCCCGTATTCTCTATGCCCATCTTTGCACTCTTCAGACCATAGCCCCAGTTCATGGTCTCGGCCTCAACACGCTGGTAGGGATTCAGCCAGTGCAACTGCTTCATCGGCTGCTGATCCAGCCAGTAAGGCACCTCCTGAATAGTACCATCGGCATTGTAGGTTATCTCCGTAGCCGATACTGAACGACGCTCATGATGCACGAAGGTCTCCAGATGCATCAGGTCGTAGTTCTGTCCAAAGACATACGAATGACCTTTGTAGTCACAGATGCCAGGGTGGTTACCACGGTCACGCTGTGTAGGCTTCATGATATAGCCCTTCCATTCCCAAGGTCCTGTCGGTGAATCACTCATGGCATAACCCAGCGCCTCGGGACAGCAGGTCGAGGCGAAGGCCAGGTAATATTTGCTCCCCTCGACATTGGGAGAGGGGTCGGGGGTGAGGCTCCGCTTGTAGAACCAAGGGCCTTCCTGGTAGTTAGGGATATGCGGGAGTTTTGTGACGCCCGAGGATGATGCCTCGGGAACGGTGGTATCAATCATGATGCTGGTCATGTCGTCGTTGAGTTTTGCCCAGAAGGTATGGGGATTGCCCCAGTACATATAGGCCTGACCGTCGTCATCGGTATAGACCGAGGGGTCGATGTCATACCAGTTCGACTGGTCCCAAACCAATGGCTTTCCCAGGGGATCCTTGAAGGGACCATAAGGTGACTCTGCCTCCAACACACCGATGCCATGACCGTGGAGCGGGGCATAAAGATAATACTTCCCATTGCGCTCCACCGTCTGAATAGCCCAGGCACCATTCTCACGGCTACGCCAAGTGAAGTCCTTCAGCGAAGCCACCGCCCCGTGCTCAGTCCAGTTCACCATATCGATGGTCGACCACAACAGCCAGTCGTACATAAAGAAGCCTGCCGACGATTTCTCGTTTTCATCGGGAATATCCTCCGGTGAGGCATCGTGCGATGTATATAAGAACAATGTGTCACCGACTACCAGCGGCGAGGGGTCTGCCGTATATTTCGTCTGGAACAATGGCATGTTCACCTGTTCCATTCCGCGCATCTCCCACCAGTCGAAGTTGAAGAGTTTCGGTCCCTTGCGCCCTTTGAAGGCGAAGAAGAGGTCGTGGTTGCCGGAAGCAATAGCCGTCAGGTCGATGGTGATGGTCTGCCACTTCTCCCATCCGCCAGTACCAGGAACGTCCAGGGTGCCGAGGAGCGTTCCTCCGAGGCTATCGATGCGCACTTCTATCCGTCCGCCACGCAGGCCGCTGGCCACACAGGCGGTGAAGGTACGGGGAATCTTATTACCGAAGTCCACATTCTGCAACTTGATATAGTCATCATTGTGTATATCGGTCACGTAGACTCCCACCTCCTCGTTTTGCTCCGTCTTCACTCCCCGCGAGAAGGCCATAGTCTCGGCCTCCACCTTGCCATAAGGGTTAAAGGTGGCGATGGGCTTCACGCCCTCATCCGTAGGCATGATTGTCGGGAAACTGCCATCGGCGTTGTACTTGAACTCCTCGACGGCCACGCTACGGCCAAAGCCACCACCATTGGGCAACTTACCCGTGTGATAGAAGAAATAGGAGTGTCCCTTGTAGTCGGCCACGCCACAATGATTGGTAAACGACTTCGTGTCGCTCAACGGCATAATCTCACCGGCATAGGTCCAAGGACCCTCTGGCGAAGGTGCCGTGCTATAAGAGATATGCTCAGGCACGCCACCTGCAGCATACAGAAGTGCGTAGCGTTTGTCATTTCTCATTTCTCCTTTCTCATTTCTCATTTTCATGATCCACGGTCCCTCCACATACGAATCCTTGTACTGTTTGCCCTTCTCACGCTTGCTCATGATGGGGCCGCCGAAGGCCTCCTCTGTCATATCGAGAAGACCCAGTTCGCCACTATAGGAAACCATGTCGCGATTCAACTTCAGGTAGTAACATTGTGGATTACCCCACATCAGCCATGCCTGTCCGTCGTCATCAATCATTACGGTGGGATCGATATGGTCCCAAGAGCCATTCTCAAACAGCGGTTTTCCCAGGGCATCGCGGAAAGGACCAGTCGGTGAGTCGCTGACGGCCACACCGATAGCCATACCATTGGATAACTTCGAATGTGCACAGATATACCAATAGAACTTTCCGTCACGCTCTATGCACTGTGAGGCCCACGCACGGTCATCGGCCCAAGAGAACGACTCCAGGGCCAGCGGCGAGCCATGGTCCTGCCAGTTCACCATATCCTCAGTGGAATAGACACGCCACTCCTGCATCCAGAAGAAGTCGGCCCCATCCTCGTCATGGCCAGTATAAACATACATACGGTCGCCCGCCACCATCGGTGCGGGGTCACTGGTGCACCACGTCTGCACAAAGGGGTTTTGTGCAGTAGCAGCCTGGGCTACCAGAGTCAGGGCTGCTGCCATCAGTTGAATCTTTTTCATACGATATTTTCTATTCATCTATATTAAGGGGATAGCCAGCCCGCACGAAGACGGGTATGCGGGCTTTATTCACAGGAGTGGTGACGGTCTGTCCGCCGTCATAGTGCTGTCCGGTGTGGTAGTCATACCATCCGCCTTTGTTACGGGGCAGATAGGTGCGCCACGAGGTGACACCAGGTTCGGTGACGGGACTAATGAGCAGCGATGGGCCGAACATATACTCATAGCGTTGCTGGAGGGCCTCGGGATCGTCGTCAAAGTCGAACACCAAGGGACGCATCAGCGTGTAGCCCTCTGTCGAAATGCGCTCTGCACACTTGGCGATGTAGGGCTTCAGGCGATAGCGCTCCTTCAGGCACTCGCTGATGATAGCCTGTGCCTCCGGGCCATAGTTCCATGGTTCTGTATTGCTCATATAGCCATGCACACGCATGAGGGGCAGATAGACCGATACCTCTATCCACCGCAGCATCCGCTCTATGTAAGCGCTGTCACTATATTGGTTCTGAGGACGGAAGAAGCCACCGGCATCATAGGTCCACCAGGGTATGCCTGCTGCCTGCACGCCCAGTCCGGCAGTAATCTGCCTGCGCAGCGTCTCCCAGTCGTTGCCCACATCGCCACTCCATAGTGCTGCCCCATAGCGCTGAATGCCTGGGAAGCCACAGCGGGTGAGGATGACGGGAGCAGAGGAATGAGAGGCGACTTGTGAGGAGAGGAGTCCCTCGTACACGGTCTTGTTGACCAGTAATGGATAGACATTACGGACTTGCTCACCCGACCACTGCCCATGATTGACACGACGACCAACCAGGTCATCGTTCTCCGGTTCTGTGGCATCCTGCCACCATGCATCGATACCCAGCGGCACCAGTCGCTCGCTGAAGTTACGCCAGTAGGCAGCGGCAGCCTCCGGGTTGAAGAAGTCTATCCAATCGGTACCAGGGATATAGTGTCCGCCAGCGAGCATCTCCTTACCCACCTCCGAGTTCTTGTCAATCTTCGACCATACCGACACCATCAGCCTGATGTCCATCTTGTGCAGACTGTCAGTCATCGCCTTCGGGTCGGGATAGTTCGCCTCGTCGAAGCGCATCGAGTTCCAGCCGTACTTACCCCAGTACTGCCAATCCTGCACCAGCATATCCACGGGCAGATGCTCCTGACGGAAGCGGTTGGCCGTCTGCAGGATCTCCTCCTGCGAGTGGAAGCGTTCGCGGCAGTGTATGTAGCCCAGCATCCACTCTGGCATCCGAGGAGCGGGACCTGTCAGTTCACGATAGGCGGCGATGATCTCGTCGGGAGAACCGACGAACACCGTGTAGTCAACGGC
>Ga0256407_10011771_pt1 | contig 12039 bp, 8 predicted proteins | sample RumenRJG_04DNA_FD_193489 | JGI IMG/M metagenome (GOLD analysis project Ga0256407, IMG submission 193489) | Bovine rumen microbial communities from Lethbridge, Alberta, Canada - RJG_04 | ecosystem: Host-associated > Mammals > Digestive system > Stomach > Rumen | place: Canada: Alberta | collected... | reverse complement strand
ATTTTTTTTTTTATTTTTTTATGTTTTTGTTTTTTTTTTGTGTTTTTTTTTAAATAAATATTTAATTATTTAAATAATATTTTTCATTTTAAGTAATTAGTATTATAAATTTGTTTTATTTAAAATTTTTAAATTGGTATTTTTGAAATAATTAATTACCATAAAAATATTATCATTTAATATTTATAAATATTATAAATAATAATAATAAAAAATGATGAGATTTTTTTACTTGATATTATATGATGGAAAATGATTACAATTCTCTGATTTTAATTTCAAATTTTTTATGAATAAAAATTATTTTAAAACTAATTTTATAATAAATACTAATTTTTAAAAATAAAAAAATCATTATCATTATTATTAGATTGAGGAATATACATATTTTTATCTTCTTCATTTTCATCAAACAAATTGTATTCATCATTATTTAATTTTAAATAATTTAAAATTTGTTCTTTTAATTCTTTACTTACAATAACATAAGGAAATGGTTCATCAAATTTTTTTTTAATTTCATCTTCTTCTTTTTTTCTTTTAATTTCTTCTTCTTTTTTCATTATTTCAGCTCTTTTTTGACTTTCTTGAGCCCATTTTTTCTTTTTTAATTTATCATAATATATAAATAATTGTCCAGAACCATCATCAGTTACCATATTTCCAATATCATCTTCATCTTTAAGATTTAAATTATTATTATTATTATTATTATTATTAATTTTATTATTATTATTATTATTATTATTTTTATTATTATTATTATTATTATTATTATTTTTATTATTATTTTTATTATTATTGTAATTGTTTTTGTTATTGTGATTATTATAAATTGGAAATATTTGTGATTGTGCTAATAAATTATTATCCAAATCTCTGAAATCAACTTCTGGAAAATCAAAATTATTACTACATTTATGAGTAAGAATAATAGGGAAAGTTAATCTTGGTCTAGAATTATGTTGAACAAAAGAATTAAAATATAAAGTAATTTTAATATAATATTCACAAGAAAATAAATTAGTTTTAATAGTTGGTAAAAAATTATTCCAATCAATATCTTTATTATTATATGGTTCACTTATTCCAGATACAGTATTATATTTTAAATATATATCTTTAAGATTATAAAAATATCTAAAAATATTCCTTTTTTTTTTTTCAAGATAAAAACCATAAGTTGATGTTGTAACTGGAATTTCTTCAATAATTGAAGCTTTTTTATCATAATAATAAGTCATTTTTCTTTTAGTACTTACTTTTACTCTTCCTGCACTTAATGAACATTGTTTATTATCAATATCAATTACTAATGGAATATTACTTTGAAATGAATAATTTGTTTTTGGAATTGTAATTTTCATTTTTGAAATTCCTTTATTCATTAATCCCCATTTATATATATTATTTTCAGTATCATAACTTGTATCTTTATCATCTACTTTTTGCAAACTTATAACTTGGAAAATTACTTCAGATTCAATATTTTCATTTTTTTTTTTATTATTTAACATATTATTATTATTATTTGGTAAAATTACTTTTGCTGATAAAATATATCTTAAAAAAACTCTTCCATAATTTCCTCTTAATTCAAAACTAGGATTTTTTACATTTAATGGAAATGAAAAATTAAAAGAATGTTGGCCTCTACCTAATATTAAAATTGGAGAATTTATATTTAATAATCGAGGAAGATTTAATTTTATTTTTCCTATTGATGTATTTTTTATTTGATAATCATTTGCATCGGGTATTTTTTCTTTTAATAATTTATTTGCTCCATTATAATACCATCCTTCAATACAATAACATTCAATTTCTATATCACATATATTCAAATTTGTTATTAAATTTAGAATTATATTTCCTTTAATATTGGAATTTGGTTCATATGAAAATTTTTCTATGTTTATTGTTAATATTTTAGATTGTTTTAATTCTGGGACTAAAGTTTGACCCATTTTGAATTAATAACTTTTTATTTTTTTTATTTTTGGAATTTATATTTAAATTTTATATAATTAAATTATTAATACAGATTAATTAAAATATTTTAGAATGATATATTTTATTTATAGAATAGATATATTAATATTTATAATTTCCATAATTTTGGAATTTCATTATAAATAGAATATGTGATAATATCTCCATTTATAAATTGTTCAATTTTTTTTATCCCATAATATTTTTGACATCTAATATTAAAATTATTATCTTTTGTTCCTAATATATCTTCCCATGTCCCATATTCACTATTTTTCTTACAAATTAAATAAACATTTCCATATTCATCAAATTTAATTTGATATATATTATTATTTTTGCCTCCATATAAAATTGTATCATCTTTTAATTTACATGAACAATTAATTTCTTCAAAAATAGTAATCATAGATTCATCTAATTCTAAATTATATATAATAAGTTCTGAAAAGTTTTGCATAATTACTATTTTTTCATTTAAATATTGATAATTTATTTTAAAATCATGATTTATTATTTTTTTTACATATTTCATTTTATCATTTATATCATAAAATAATGTTTCATTCTCATAATTAATCGCAAATAAATTATTGTCAGTTTCATATATATTTATTGGATATTTATTTGAATTTAATGTTAATTCAAGTATAAAATTAGTTCCATAAATTTTAGAAAAAATTTGAACATATTTCCCTTTTTTAGTTCCAATTTTTTCATTTATTAAACAACCAATTTGTCCATTTGATATTTCAATTATTTTTGAATAAAATTCATCTTCATTAATCAAATTTATTTCTTGAATTAAAGATATTGAATTATTAGATTTTACAACATAAATTTTTTCACCTTTGAGAAGTATTAAATTTTTATTAATATAAGTTTTTAAAATATATATTTCAAAATTAAATGAATTAGGTATTGAAAATATTAATTTATTTTCTTTATCATATATATTAATTATATCATTATTTTTTTCATATATAATATTTGTATATTCAGCTAATTTTCTTTTTTCAATATTATATGATTTATAATTTGAAAAAGAAATAATATTATTTTTATTAATATTTGGAAAAATAATTTCAGGATGAAAAAAGGGATGTGAAAAATATTCATCCCATGAAATTCTTTTATTTATATTTTGTTCAAGACATTTTTCAAGTAAATTTTTAAAGGTTTGAAATTTAATATTAAATGTATTTTCATTTTTTCTTGGATATCTTCCAAAATACATATAAAACATTATTATTCCTATATTCCATAATTCACATTTTGTTGAATTAAAATTTTTTTTTAATTCAGGAGCGCAATTTGCACTATCTGAATATTTAATTTTTCTAATTTCTCTTAATACTTTAGAATCAAAATATAAAGATAATAATTTTAATTCATTATCATTTGTTATATATAAGTCTGATACTTGTAAATATTTTAAACTAATTTTATTTATTAAACAATAATTTAAAAGTTTATTAAAATTTAAAAAAGTTTTTCTTATTTCAAATATTTTAAAACGATATTCTATCATATTTGCAAGATTATTTTTTATTAATTCTGTAAAAATATAATATTCATCTTTATTTGATAATAAAGAATGAAATTTTAAAATTCCATTAATAGATTCTTTTTTAATTTCATTCACAATTTTATTAAATTCATTTTTTAATTTTTGATTTTTTTCAATAGCATTTTTATCAAATTTAAAACATGTTTCTTTATTCTCAGTAAGACATAAAGACCCATAAATTCCTTTAGACAATTCAAAAATTTCCTTATTTTTATTTTTCATATAATATAAATAATAAATTCAAAAACATAATATTTTTAAATAAATCAAAAAAAAATTGAAAAAAATGAAAAAATTAAATCAAATAAAAACAATAAAACAACTTTCCTTAAAAAATCAATCAGAAATATCATTTTCATCAATCAATACATCATATGATCCAATATATTCAAAATATAAAGAAGAACCAGAAGATTCAGATTGTAATTTATCATCATTAAATAAAGGAACAGAAACATATAAAAATGCAGGATTACAAATTGGAAATTCAATAATGGGAGCAGGAATTTTATCAATTCCAATAGTAATGCGTAATTTAGGTATTTTATTAGGAATATTTTTTATAAGTTTTATTGCAATTGTTACAATTTATTCTGTTGATTTATTAATAAAATGTCAAGAAATTACAGGAAAAAATGGTTATTCTATGTTTGCTAAAATTACTATGGGAACTTTTGGTTCTTTTTTAGTTAAAATTATTATTATTATTAATAATTTTGGATTATGTTGTGCTTATATGAGAATTTTTGGAGAGATTATACAAATTATTGTTTCTGCTTTTGTTAATAAAGATAGTTTTTGGGTTAATCATTGGCATAATTATATTTATGTTATATTATGTACTATAATTATGGGGTTTTTTATATTTAAAGATTCTATTGAGTCATTAAAAAAAATTTCTTATCTTGGTGTTTTATCAATTTTTATTTTTACTTTTTTTATTATAATTCTATTTTTTTATAAAAACTTTTATAATTTAATTGATTCAAATATTAATATAAACTTTTTTTTCCCTAATTGTAATATGATGGAAGCTTTAAAGTCAATGCCTACTGTTTTTTTAGCTTTTACATTTCAATTTAATGTTTTTCCTATTTATTATTCATTGAAAAATAGAAATAGAAAAGAAATGCTGAAGGCAACAAAAATTGGTGTTGAATTTTGTTTTTTAATATTTTTACTTATTGGTATCACTGGATTTAGTATGTATGGTTTAAAAATGAATAATACAATTTTAAAAGAATTAAATTATGATATGATTAAATATAAAGACACTGATTCATTTATTAAATTTTTGATTATTTTTATTAATATTTCATTTATAATTTCAACTTTATCATGTTTTCCAATTAATTTTTTATCATTAAAAGAAAATTTTTTAAATTCAATTATTTTTTGTAAAAAATATTGTTATTTAGAAATTGAAAAAAATAATAAAAATCAAATAGAAAAAAGTGTAGAATTGGGAGATATAAGTACAAATAATATACATGAAATAAAAGATAATTTAAATAAAGATTTATCAAAATATTCTCAAAAAATTATTATTCTTTCATTATATTTAAGTATTAGTATTTTAACTATATTAATTCCAAAGTTAAAAATAATTCTTCATATAGTTGGTTCAACTGCTGGTAATTTTATTTCTTTTATTTTTCCTAATTTATTTTTTATTAGATTATGTCATATAAGTAAAAAAAATGAACAAAATTTAATTATTCCTTATTTTCTTCTTTTTATTGGATTTGGATTTTTAATTATTTCAATTGTTACAACCATATTAAAAACTGATTAAATAATGGAAATATTATAATATTTATAAAAATTTTTTTATTTTTATATCTATAGTTTGCAATATTAAAATAATTAATTTTTTAAAGTGATAAATTTTTTATAATTATTTTTTTTTATTAAGAAATTCTTCTAATTTTTTTTTATTTCTTCTATATAATTCTTTTAATTGTTGTAATTCTTTTATTTCTTTATTTTTTAATGAAGTTAATTTATTTTCTTCGTTATAAAATTTTATTAATTCCACAATTTTTTTTCCAATTTCTTCATATTTTATTTTTATTTCTTCAATAAATTTATTAGTTTCATCATCTGTTGTAACTAAATTTGGATTAAAATCTTTTTCATGACATTTAGGAACAATAAAACTTTTTTCATTAAAAACTATTGATTCTTGTAATATTATTTCACGATTTTTTGGATCAAGATATCTTAAATATTGTTTTATTTTTTCAATATCTTTAATACAAATTTCACTTAATTGTTCTAAGTCTTTAATATTTTTATCTAAGTTATATGTTGTATTGTCTTCTTTTTTATTATCCATGGAATTTAAAGATTGTTGGGATTTAAGAATATTAAAAATTTTCATTTTATAATCTATATGCTCTTGTAATTGATTTTGAAATATTTTTAATTCATTATCATCTGGAATTGTTTTTGATCTTATAATATTATTACTTACATCTTTACATCTATCATATATATCATATGCACTTAAATTATAAATTTTATATTTTACTTATCATAAGATTGAAATGACTCAAAATTTTGAGCAGAAATCAAATATTTTTGGAAATTTTGATAAAAAGTTTTACTATTTATTTGCCTTATTGATGAAATAGGATTATTTATCATTTATATAAAAATTAAATTATTTTAACTTTTAATAAATGATAATTTCAATTTAAAAAAATTTTACAATATATAAATAATTTTATTAGAATAAATTTAAAAAAAATCAATAAAAAAATAAAACTTTTACCAACTTATTTAAGCTAAAATTATAAAAATAATAATTTTCCAATATTCTAAACACTAATTAATCCATTTATTTTATTTGAAATATTTGAAATAATATCGATAGAAAAATCCATATTATATTTAGTATATTTAATGTCTTCATAGAGCTTTATTCTATTTTCTTTAGTTTTATTTATATTTGAATGAGCAATATTTTCAAATGTATTTAATCTTGGTCTTGATAATATTCCTTCATTAATTTTTTCTTTTGATATTAAATCTGTTAAACTTTTTAAATAAGAAAATGAATTAGAAAATTTAATTTCTTTTTTATGATTAAATTGACATCTACTACCATATGAACAATAACCTATTTCAAAAAATTGTTTACAAGGTTTTGTTTTATAATTAACACTTATTTTCCTATTTTTTAATTCTGATTCTCCATGTGCAAATGCACAGTTATCTTCATATTTACAATATTCATTCATTTCCCAAAAATGACATATTTCAGTTTTAAATTTTTTTTTTAATCATAATTATTATTATATAATTTATTTGATGTTACTTTTATTATATTCAAGCAAATATTATTAATATTTATAAATGAATTTTTTTTTTTTATATGAAATATCATTATATTCATCTTCGAAAGTATTTATGTCTTTTTTTTGATTTATAATATTTTTATGATAATTATAATTTGATTTATTTCTTTTCTGGAATATTTTTTCTTTTTTATTTTGAAAATTAATAATTGTTTGATAATTAAAATTGTTTCTTTGATTTTTTCTTTCATCATCAACTGACATTTTTTTGCAATTGTATATTTACTTTATTTTTTATATAAAATAATTATTCATATATATTAATAATTAAATAGATTTAATAACCAATAAAGCTTTAAACTCATTCATTACTCCATTACTTGTTATTGATATATTTAAAATGCTTTTCTTAATAATATTAACATATTCAATATATTGATTTCCAATTATTTCATTTGTGATATCATTTTCTCTATTATTAAAACTTTTAATAATATTATTATTAATAACAAAATTAATATTAGGAAAAAAATTAATTTTCTTATTATCGATAAATATAATTAATTGGATTTGATATATTCCTTCTTTAATTATTGTAATATTATAATCATTCCATAAAAAGTCATCACTTGATGTATTTTGACTTTGAATATCCCATTTAATATTCCCATTATAAAGATCATATTTCATACTTATCCATTTTCCAATTATATTCATTTCTTTATAATTTTTTTGTATTTTTTCATATAATTTATTTAGGTCATCAATACTGGCTTTCCCTTTTAAAAAATTTAAAAATTCATTATAATTAATTTTTGCGTTCAAAGAATCTTTTATTTCTTTAATTTGCTTTTTTAAAAATTCAATATCATTATTTTTATTATGTTTAGATATATAATAAAAAGAATCTGTATAAGATCTTTTATATTCATTTGAATTATTTGAATCAATTTTATCAATTTTTTCTTTTAATTTATTAAATTGTAATAATGTTAAATTCAATGTTTTATTATCTACTTTATTTTGAATTAAATTAGTAATATCAGATAAATATGGTTTTAATAATAATTCATTTTGAACATAAAGTTTGAAAGTATTATGCTCATTATACACTGTTCTAATTAATTGATTTAAATTGTTATAACAATTATTATTATTAAGTGTTTCTTTATTAATAATTCCAGATAAATTTTGAATTTTTTCTTCAAATTCTTTATGTTTATCTTTTAGAATATTTGAAAAATTTTCATTTTGATTTTTAATTGATAATTCAATTTTTTTTAAATCCTGAATGTTCATTTGTTTAAATTCATTATCTTGTTTTTTAAACTTATTAAAATTTTGATTTAATTCATTTTTTAATTCTTCATTATTAGAATTTAAAATATTATCAAGTGAATTATTAATTTCTTGTATTACATTTGATAAAGTTTCAATGTCAACATAATTTTTAAATTCTTCAATTACTTTATTTAATTCTATTAAATCAGCTTTTTTATTTTTAATATCTTCAGTAATTGTTATTAAAGAATTAATATCAATTCTATTTTGTTTAATATCTTCATTTATTTTATTTAAATTTTCAAAATTTATTTTATTTTTTTGTAAATTTTTAATCGAAAAATTAAAATTTTGTAAATCATGTTTGATTTTTAATGATAATTTATTAAAACCCATTTCTATTCCATTGACTTTTTTATTTAAAACATTTAAAGTAATAGCTTCTTTATTTTTTATTATATTAATATGATTTTTTGGTCTTTTACTTTCAATTGATAATTTTATTTCTTCAATATCTGCATTAATTTTATCAATTTTGTCATTAATTAATAAAGTAACATCTTCAATACCAAAATTTTTTTCATTATAATTTTGTTCTTTATTTTTAATTGAAGTTTCTAAATTTAGAATTTTTTGATTTTGTTTTTTTAACAATGAAAAAATTAAATTAAAACATAATTTAAAAGTATCATTACCTGAAGCGAAATCATTTGAAGAAAATATACTTTCTAATTGTTCAATTTCATCAAAATTAATTTCTGACATTCAATTATTAAAATTAATTAACGAAAAATCACAAACAAAATAAAAAAAAAATAAAAATGAAATCTAATTTTTTTTTTCATTCAAGAGATGGTAGTTCAATGGTTGAATCTGATTTTAAAATTCCAATTGCATATATAAATTTATATAATTCACTTCATTTTTTTAAAATTGGATTTCCATATTATGAAAAAGTTCCAAGATCTCAAATGGCATCTAGTGTTAGTGAGAGTATAACAATAACAATTGATGGAATAACTGTAAGGAAAAGAGATTTAATTAAAATAATAAAAATGATTCAATTATCAAATATTGAATTATTAAATTATGTTTTAGTTATAATTGATTATTATGAACATATTGAAAAATATATTTTTAATACAAGAAAATCATCATTAAAATCTAATTTTAATGATGGAAAATTAAATAGAATATCAATTGGAAAATTTGATAAAATTTTAAATAATGTTAATTTGGAAATTGAAAATTCAAATAAATTAGAAAATCAAACACATAAAAAATTTGTTTCAAATAATAATATTTATTTATTTAATGAAAGAAATAAAAAAATTAAAGAAAAGCATTTAAGAGCAAAAACAAATTTTTTAATAAATAAAGAAAAAGAAATTGATTTAGATAAAAATGAAAATATATTAGATAACAATAAAATCAAATCACAAAATTTAAATTCATCAGAAATTTATAAAACTGTTGAAATAATTGACAATTCACCTAAAATTAAATTAAAATCAATAAATAATGAAAATAACGATAATTATTTTAAAGATCAAAATAATAATTCTGTAATAAATAATATTGAATCATTACCAATAATGATAATGGTAAATACTTCAGATAAAAAAATAAAATTAATTCCTGAAAATATTGTTTTAGAAGTTTTAGATGAAAAAAATCATAAAAGAATAAATAGTTTAGAATGTTATGATCCAATTCAAAAAGAAAAAGTTATAATAAATGGAGATAGTGAAATTTTTTATCCTTCATTTAATAAACAAAATGAATTAAATCAAGTTATTTTATTGAATAATATTAATAAAAATAAAGTGGCAATAAAAAAAGTCTTTTTAAAAAGTTATATTGATAAAGTTATTCATAAAGAAACTTTACCTGAAACTATTAAATTATTTGATATATATGAGAAAGAACAAATTATACCTAAAACTGAATTAAAAAAATTAATTTCTCAAAGTAGATTGGCTGAATGTTTAAATAGTTCAGAAGAAATACTTACTTTATATGATTTAAAAGGAAATACTTTTAGAATAAATAAAAAAAATTTAGAAAAAATATATGAAAAATTTATTGATGATGATAATTTTAAATTAAATCATAAAATGAAAATTTTAGATGAAAATAATAATTATATTTATATTGAACCATTAAATTTAAGGAATTATAATATTCAGGAAGTAATAAAAAATAATAAAATAATTCATCCTTATATTCCAATTAATGAGAAAAATTCATATTTTGAAATTACTAACATTAAAAATTGTAAAAAAATAGTTTATTCAAGAGAAAAAATTAATTTAATGCTCAATTCTAGAAATTTAACTTGTTTTGATATAAATGAAATAAAATTAGTCTTACATCCAAATAATTCAAATAATGAATTATTTAAAATTCAATTACCAAATAATAATATTCATTATATTAAAAAATTATATTTTGAAAATATCATTTATAATTTAATAAATAATTTACCAATTTATGATAATATCCCAATTGAAAATGATTGTAATTTAAAAGTAATTGATAATAATGGAAAAGAAATAGTTTTAAATATAAAAAATATTTTATTAAATTATTATACAACTAATAATTCACCTTATATTAAAAGTAATATTTTAAATATTGATAACATAACTTATTATTATAATGAAGAAGGTCAAATAATTCATAAAACAGAAATTAATTCAAAAAATAATCCAGAAATTAATGCACCAGGAATAGAATTATTTGAATTAATAAATATAAATGATTTAAATCAAAAAAGTTGTTTTATCAGAAAACCTTTTATAAGAAATATTTTATATAATAAAAAAGTTGATTTATATTCAGATATTATTATATTTGATCCTATTAATACTACTCAACATAAAATCAATTTGTATTCAATAATATCAAAATATAATTTTAAAGAAAGTGATTTAGATTTAATTGAGATACCTATTTCAAAAATATTTATTTTTATTAAAGATATAAATGGAAAAGAACATCCAATAAATAAAGAAATGTTTATTGATGCAAATAATGTAATTAAAAAAAATTATGAAGAAAAAAAAGAAATTGAATATATATTTGTTGATGATAATGATATTCTCTTTAAACCAATTATTGAAAAAGAAAAAATAAAGATAAATTCAATTAAAGAATGGGTTCAAATCAAAAATATTCATAATAAAAAAATATATGTTTATATAACACAAATTAAACATATTTTAAAAGGTGATTATGATAATAAAATAAATGATAATATTATAAATATAATTGATAGTTACGGACAAACTCAAAAAATTAATATCCTTTTAATAAAAAAAGAGATTAATTGTGAAAATAAAAATTCAAATAAGATATTAATAATTCCAGAAAAATTATGCAAATTTAATTATTAATAAAATTGATAAAAATCATAATTTGAAAAAAATATAAATAAAAAACTTTATATAAATTAAAATTAAATATATAAAAGAAAAAAGACAATGTTAAATAATAAGAAAAAATTAGAAAAAAGAATAAAAATAGGAAATACAAATATGTTTTTAAAAAAACAAGCCTAAAATAAATATTTTAAATAAATTTTTTTTTTCATGAATTTGTTATATTTTCCATTGAAACTTTTTAAATTGTGTTTTTTTTCAATATTTATTCTTCATTATTTTCTAAAATAAATATATCTATATTCCTTTGTATTTTCTAATCTTTCTTCATTTTTTTAAAAGATAGAATATTATGTATGTTTAATTTTTAATGAACAAATTTTTTTTATTTATATTTATTTTTTATTAGATTTATTTATTTATCTTTATAAAAATTTTAAATTTGAATTAAATATATTTATTTTTAATTTATCTTTTGATATAAAAAAAATATTGTTAAATAAAAATTAGA
>Ga0256407_10011770_pt1 | contig 12039 bp, 11 predicted proteins | sample RumenRJG_04DNA_FD_193489 | JGI IMG/M metagenome (GOLD analysis project Ga0256407, IMG submission 193489) | Bovine rumen microbial communities from Lethbridge, Alberta, Canada - RJG_04 | ecosystem: Host-associated > Mammals > Digestive system > Stomach > Rumen | place: Canada: Alberta... | reverse complement strand
CCCATTTTCGATAAGCCGAGCAGTCTCGCTGCTTCAGCTTTATTAATCCCCCTCTCTTCCCGAATATTCTTTAATCTTTCCGGACAAAACCCTGTTTCCATTTTTAAATCTCCCAGTAAAAAGATTGACAGTAACCAATGGATACAATAATATGATAAAAAACGGTAACCATTGGTTATATTCTATGACTGAGCATGAGTAATTACAAGTCTGGATGTTTTAGGTGTTCAGAATAGATATGTTGACAATATAGGATAAAACATATATTCTTTTGGAAAGAGATGAAAAATGGCGGAATTTGAAGTTGAATTTTATGAAACAACTGATGGCGATAAACCTGCAAAAGATTTTCTGATTTCGTTAGATAATAAGATGCGTGCAAAAATGGCAAGCATGATTAGTCTGCTGCAGGAAAATGGATATAATCTGCGGGAACCATATAGTAAGCACCTGTCAGAAGGCATATTTGAATTGCGTGCTAAAGTAGGTTCTGATATCACCAGAGTGATGTATTTTTTTTACATTGATCGACGTGTTATCTTAACGAACGGATTTGTAAAGAAGACAAAAAAGACTCCTTTAAAAGAATTGGAGAAAGCTAAAAAATATCGGCAAGATTATCTAAGAAGAAAGGGTGTTGATGATGGGAGAAAAGTTTGATGATTTTTTAAGAGAACAGCTTCATGATCCCGGATTTCGAACTGAATATGAAGCTCTACAGCCTGAACGTGCTATCATTCAGGCTATCATTGATGCCCGCCAGCAATCAGGTCTTACCCAGAAAGAACTTTCTGAGAGAACTGGTATTGCACAAGGTGATATCAGCAGGATAGAGAGGGGAAATGCCAATCCATCAATACGTACGTTACAGAGGTTAGCGGCTGGAATGGGTATGATTTTGAAACTGGAGTTTTTGCCGGATCCGAAAAGAATGATACGTGGGTAAAAATACAGCCTGACATAGGCACTAAACCTGATAACACTCCGCTGATAACAATTTGAATTAGGGGGACGGTCTTTTTGTATCTGTCCCCGTGTGTCGTATAACCTGGAGAAGGAGGCTTAAGATGCTTGTTAACCTGAAGGAAATCCTTGCAATTGCGGAAGAAAGAAAATGTGCGGTCGGTGCTTTCAATACTCCCAACCTGGAATGTCTGCTGGCTGTGATCGATGCTGCACAGGAACTCGGTACGCCTGTGATCATCTCTCATGCGGAGCTGCATGAGAGCATTTCACCGCTTGAAAAGATCGGCCCCGTAATGGTACAGGCGGCAGAGAAGGCCGGCGTGCCGGTCTGCGTTCAACTCGATCACGGCGAGACTCTCGAATACATCGAGAGGTCGCTGGAGATCGGATTTACCGGCGTTATGTACGACGGGAGCCTTCTTCCCTATGAGGAAAACCTGGCGAATACAAAGAAGGCAGTGGCAATGGCGAGAAAGTTCAACGCCGGCGTTGAGGCGGAGCTTGGAGCAATGCCCTCCCGCGAGGGAGGAGAGGCGGCATCAGGGCCCGTGTATACCGATCCGGAGCAGGCAGTGGAGTTTTGCAAGGAGACAGGGATCGATGCGCTTGCCCCCAGCTTCGGCACTGCACACGGCATCTACAAGGCAAAACCCATGCTTGACCTGGAGAGAGTGCACACCATTGCGGAGAAGACAGGGCTCCCCCTTGTCATGCACGGCGGGAGCGGTGTTTCAGAGGAAGATTACCGCAGAGCGATCAGGGCAGGCATTCGCAAGATCAATTACTACACCTATATGTCCAATGCAGGAAGCCGGGCGGTCCGGGAACTCCTCGCAAAGGAAGACGTGACTTTCTTCCACGATCTGGCATTTGCGGCACAGAAAGCAATGCAGGCGGACGCGGAGAAGGCGATGACGGTGTTTATGGGGGCTTGAGAGGGGGCAGCCTGCGGGTGAGCCTGCGGGGACGGTCCTTTTGTATCTGTCCCCTTGTTCCTATTCTGGACAAGGGGACAGATACAAAAGGACCGTCCCCTTCAGAGGGAGAAGAATGCAGACGAAGGCAATCTTGTTTGACCTTGACGGGGTCATTCTGGACTCGGAGAAAGAATACAGGCGGTTCTGGCTGCAGGCGGCTGAAGAACTCGGTCTTCCGCTTAAGGAAGACGTTGTTCTCCGTCTCAGGAGCTGCGACTCTTCAATCGCCCGTGTGATTGTTGATGAAGCCGCAGATGAAAGAGGTGCCTATGACCGGATCCGGGCACGGCGCAAAATACTGATGAAGGAGTTCCTGTCAGAGAATACGTACGAACTCAAGCCCGGTGTAAAAGCTTTTCTTGAAAAGAGCAAAGACCTCCCGGTCAGAAAAGTGATCGTGACTTCCTCAAGGCCGGAGGAAAAAATGCCGGCGCTGGAAAGCCTGGGGATCAGACAGTATTTTGACAGCTTTGTATCGGTAAAAGAGGTGAAGAGGGGAAAGCCGTTTCCGGATGTCTATCTCCTTGCATGCAGAAAGCTCGGGCTGGATCCCGGCGAATGTCTGGCGGTCGAGGACTCGCCAAACGGGGTCAGGAGCGCGTATGACGCAGGCGTAAAAGTGGTCATGGTGCCGGACCTGACCGGACCGACCGATGAGCTGCGCCGGATGTGCCGGGTGGCTGACGGGATCGAGGAGGTCATGGAATATTTGGATAACTGACCAACGGGCCAACCAACCCGTATGTGGGAAAAAACCGGTCTTTGCGGCGAAGAAGCGGATGAATTGTGATGAATTGTGAAAACAGCGGAGAACCCTGATCGAGAGGCTCTCCGCTGTTTTTAAATTCTACGATTTAGTATGTGCATTATATCAGGATTGTGGGAGCGCAAAGCGCGGAAAAATCCGTGATATCACTTTTGACCTTAACATCATTTGCGTTATTATTCCGGGATTCCTCCGTGAAGCCTCCAGTATTCATTGAAGGCGTCCCAGTTGCTGTCAAGGCAGGAATCGGGGTTGTCCAGATAGACTCCGTCAAAGCCCTGGGCCAGGACCCTGTCAATGGAGGATGTGGTATCTCCGGTGGCTTTGTCTGCATACTTGCCGCCTCCGCGGATGATGATGTCTCTCCAGTCCGGATGCCACCACTCGACAACTGCCTCCTCGGGATAGTCGTCGCCGTAATCAAAAGCCAGCCACTCCGGCGGAGCTTCCGTGATTCCGGCTTCCCGGGCACTCTTGCTGTCTACGAAGGGAACGTAGCGAACGTTCATACCGTTTTCCACCACTTTGCCTGCCTTCATGCTGTAGGCGGAGTTTTTGTTTGTGGGATCGACCCAGATCCAGTCATCCTGGCAGTACCAGCGGTTCTGCTCCGCGGTTCCGATGGCCAGGTAGGCAATCACCTTGCGGCGTCCGCCGTCGGGTTTTTGCTTGAGGCTCTCCACCTCTTCCGCAGTCAGGGGAGTCTGATTGCCCGGGCGCGCCTTGTGATTGTAGAAGGAATCGATGTAGATCACATCGTAGTCGGAATTGCGAAGAGCCTCGAGCCAGGTCTCCCGGCCTGCGTTCACATCCAGGCCGGCTTCTCTCCACCACCAGTCCCATTTGTCGCCGTATTCAGCAGTGATCTCATCAATGCCTTCCTGGTCCTCCCCGACGGGTGTGTAGGATCCGTTTTCAGAAGGGACGAGCAGACCGCAGGCATATGAGTCATCGATCCTGGTCCGGTCTCCGTCTCCTTTGTCAAAAGCTTCTTCCTCTTTGTCCCAGTCCTGCCAGTTGTCGTAGGGGCGGCTGTTGATGTTATAGAGGAAATTCTGTGCGTCTGTCAGCCTCAGTACATCGCGCTTTCCGTCTATGCGGTCCTCGATTCCCAGTGTGGCGGGATCTTCCACCCAGAAATAATCCCCGTTGTCGGCCCAGCGCTGTCCGGGCAGGACTTCTTTTGCCAGTTCTCCTCCCAGCTTGGGATAAGGGACAATGCCCCATGCTGCGGCGCGGGTCAGGTAGTTGTCCAGCTCTTCCTCGCTCTGCACCATCGTGGTATCGGATACATATTTCCCTTTTTTCGCCAGATCCACATACATTCTCTGGAAAACAGAGGGTGTCAGGGATTCTCCTTTGCCCACGATACCTTCGACAGCCCAGCCGTCGACCATGTCTCTCATGAAGGTCTGGTCGCCGTTTTCAAAACGTCCGTCATTATAAGCCAGAAAGGCGGCGTTCTGTGTGATGATCTGGAAATCGGGATTCTGTTCCTTGGCGTGAAGGGCAAGTTCCAGGATGAAGGCCTGCATCTTATGAATGCGGCCGGTTTTGTCGACGCCGTCGTGATAGAGCGCATCGATCTCCCTGTTGAGTTCCTCAACATAGGCGGGATCGGAGAGAGGATTCTCATTCTCTGCAGGCTCATCCGTCTTTTTATACTCAACCCATGTACCGTCCTGATCAAGAAAGAGGGAATCTCCCTCCATCCTGTAAGCATAGGTCGTATCCTCATTCTTCAGGGTCAGCCGATCGCTCCCCCAGATGACCGGGACAGAATCCTGGAAAGTGAGGGTACCGGTGTGGTCTTTTTTCAGAAGGATCTGCCCGACTGCGTTCGGATCAGACTCCGCCAAACTGTAAACTCCCGAAACAGATGCAAACTCCTTCTGGGGCGGATAGTTGTAGAAAGTCAGCGTATCTGTGATCTGCCAGAGAGCATCGTCCATGAAGCCCTCCAGGATATTTTCATCGGTCATGCCTTCTTTATAGCTGATCAGAATGACGCCGTCCCTGTACTCACCTGCCTGGTAGCGGACGGTCGTGTCCCTGTCCTCCTCCGAGAATTCAGCTGTCGCCGAGTAGCACCATTTATCGTCGTAGATGAATTCCTCATCCCGGACGATTTCTTCTTCGTCAAGTTCCCATTCTTCGATCAGCTCATCAATCTTTTCCGTAAGAACTTCTTTTGGCTCTCTGTCCGGAATATAGCGGATGTCTACATAGTTCTCGCCGACAGCTTCCCCGGTATAAAGGAATCTGGCTCCGTCCGCTTCTTTCTCAACCGAAAACAGAGACGGCTCATACTGCACATACCAGCCGGCCGGATCCTCATAGGTTCCGTAGGCAGGATCGGAAGTGTTCTGATCAGCGCCTGCGGCTGCCTTGTCGGAAGCGGATCCTGCGGCGGCGGTGCTGTCTGCCGCTGCCTCACCGGACGCGGATTCTGCGGCGGTGGTGCTGTCTGCCGCTGCACTTTCCTGTACCGTGGCGGATTGTACAGCACCTGCACCCGGTGTGGATGATTGCGAAGCACAGGCCGTCGTCAGGAGGACCAGTATCATCGCAGTACTGAATAAGTGTTTTTTCTTCATGGTTTTCTCCTCTGTGAACCTGTTGAAGAACTCCCTGGCCGAGACACACCAGAGAAATCGCGTTTCCGGTCCTTACGTAAAAATCTATACGACCGGCCTTTTCTCTTATGAAAATCTGTGGCGGATTTGACAGTTACTAATATAATTATACGTTATTATTTATATTCTGCCATTAGGAAAAGCAGAGGAAGAGAGCAGGTGAGAGTGGATGGTTATCTGTTCAGGCCCTCTCGAATTCGACGTGTTTTTGCGCGGTTTTTAGCGCAAAAACCGGAGTCTGACGGCGAAAATAACAAAGCTTCGCATTGTAGAATGGGATTTTCGCAAGTTACTGTAATAAAAGAAATGACAAAGCAATCGGCCCGGCGAACGGACCCGGGAAAAGAAACCTGTTAAGAAAGATAAAAAATATGCCGGAGGTCTGTGTCTGGCTGGCACAGATTCTCCGGCGCATTCTTTTTGATATACGTTCAGGTATTTGATCAGGTGCCTTACATGAATTCCCTTTAAGGTGACGGTCTGTGCCTATCGTCCATGGATACGGGATCCGCGAATCGTTCCCTATGGTAATTCGATCACGACTGCAACAGGCTATTCCTTTCCCAGCGGCCACACAATGAATGCCGCATCCGTGTTTGGCGGCGGGGCAGTACGAAAGGACCTCCCCATTCTCTTGCGGGTTGTGCTGGGCATCACAGTTGTGCTGGTTGCTTTCAGTCGGATCTATCTGGGGGTACATACTCCCCAGGACATTCTGGTCGGTACTGTTGCGGGAACCCTGGTCATGTGGCTGACTGACAGGCTGAATGCCGTAAGGCCGGTCGTGCGGGAGGAGACTTGCGAACAGAAAAAGGAAGGCAGATGCAAACAGAAAAAGGGATGCGGATGTATTGACACAGTGTCAGCGATAGCATATAATGCACGTATTGACACGGTGTCAGTTGACTCGTGTACATAATCAGGAGGAAACGAAGATGATCAAAGGGACCCCCGCGTTGATCGCGGAAAGAAGAGAAGAGATCGTAAATGCCTGTGAACAGCTCTATCAGACCAGGAGTTTTAAGGAAATTACACTCAAGGAAATCGGTAAAGTGACATCCTTCTCCCGGCCGACCATCTACAACTATTTTCAAACCAGAGAAGAGATTTTTCTCGCGCTCTTCCAGCGGGAGTATGACCGTTGGAACGAAGAACTTGAAGCCATCATAGAAGAGAATGAAAGTCTCACGAGGAAACAGGTTGCGGAAAAAATCGCCCGTTCTCTGGAGAACAGGCAGCAGCTCTTAAAGCTTCTGTCCATGAACAACTTCGACATGGAGGCCAACAGCCGGCAGGAGATGCTGACAGGCTTTAAGGCTTCCTACGGAAGATCCATGAGGAATATACGCGGTATTCTCGACAAATTCTGCACGGGGATGAGTGATGAGGACAAGCAGAACTTTATTTATGTTTTTTATCCCTTTATGTTCGGCATTTATCCCTACTCCGCGGTAACGGAGAAACAGAAGCAGGCCATGAAAGAAGCCCATGTGGACTATGACTATCAATCCGCTTATGAAATCACCTTCCGCTGTCTTGCAAGGCTGCTTGAAGTTAAATAAGAGATGATCTTCTGCTATCTTGCAAAGCTGCTTGAAGTTAAGTAAATGCGTGTTAACAAAAGAGAAGCGCAAAAAAGGATTGCAAAAGAAAGATGAATGCAATCCGTTTCCGGGAAAAGGAGACCAGAAGATTACTTCAGCGACAGAGTGAAAAAAAGCTCGACAGCGTTTTTTTACTCCGGAGATTTGCGTCGAAGCGACACAAATCTCCGCTGGATTTCATCGTCAAAATTGCCTGCGCGAAAACGCTTCAGGCTGCCGCTCCTGTAAGCACCATGTTCGGGAGGAAGTAAAAACAGTATGAAAAAAAGAATCGTCGATGTCTGTATGACCGTCCTCATGCTCTGCCTTATGGCCTATCAGGTGACCGGCGAGGCAGCTCATGAATGGATCGGCATTGGAATGACAGTGCTTGTCATCGTCCATCAGATTTTAAACAGAAGATGGTACGGCGTGATACTCAAGGGCAGGTACACAGCCTACCGCTTTTTGTCGACGGCAGTGAATATATTGCTGCTTTTGTCATTTGCCCTGACAGCTTTTTGCGGGATGTCCATGAGCGGACATGCGGTGCCCTTCCTGTACGGGATGGCGGATATTTCCTTTGCAAGAAAAATGCACCTTGCCATGTCGCACTGGGCTTTTGTCCTGATGGGGCTGCATCTTGGCATGCACCTTCCGGTGATGACGGCAAAGTGGAGGCTGTCGGATAAAAAGAAAACTCTGTTTTCCGCGATCTTTTGCTGTACCGCCGGAATCGGTCTGTATCTCTTTCTTCGAAACGGGATGCCGGACTATCTGTTTTTCCGGGTCCTGTTTGCTTTCCTGGACTACGAGAAGCCGGCAGTCCTGGTCTTTCTGGAGAATGTCCTGATGCTGCTGTTCTGGGCTTTTGCCGGTGCCCAGGCAGCCATGCTTTGCAGAAAGACCACCGGAAAAGAGGGTGAAAAGAAGAATCCCCTGCTTCCGGCTGTCTTCATCACGGCGGCAGTGATCCTGGGGCTGGTCCTCAATATGGCCTTCCCTGACTGAGATAAATATCATCATTTAAATAGACAAGCTGAGTAAGACAAGGAGGTATCTATGAAGAAGAGAATGTTACCAATGTGCATGTTACTGGCAGTCCTGCTTCTCGGGCTCTCTGCCTGTGGAAACAAGCCTGCTGTGGGCGGACAGGATTCGCCTGCTCCCCAGGAAACTACAGCGGATGCTCCGGAAGCAGCAGAAGAGGAAACAAACGAAGAGGCGGCGGAGACTGCGCAGGCCGGCACAGGGCAGGAAAGTGCTGCTGAAGCAGCTCCGGCTGATATGACCGCTGCGGATGCTGCGGATGCCGCGGCAGCAGAGGAAAGCGCCCCCGGGAGCAATACTCTGGTCATCTATTTCAGCAGAGTGGGCAACACGGATTTCCCCGCGGACGTTGATGCGGATTCCAGTGCAAGTATCCGGGTCGATGAGAATGGCCTTATGGGCAATGCCGGTCAGATGGCTGCCTGGATCGCGGAGGAAGCGGGCTGCGAAACCATGGAAATCCAGACAGAGGATTCCTATCCGGTCAGCTACGAAGAGACGGTCGATCAGGCAAAGCAGGAGCAGAGCGAGGCGGTCCGGCCTGCGCTGAAAGCCGATGAAAAGACAGTTGAGGATTATGACAACATCTATCTTGTCTTCCCCAACTGGTGGGGTGATCTGCCCATGCCTGTCTATTCTTTCCTGGATGCGCACGACCTTGCCGGTAAGACTGTCAACGTCTTTGTCACACATGAGGGAAGCCGCTTTTCCAATACCGTCGGTACGATCCAGGGCCTGGAACCTGATGCCCGGGTTCAGGAAGGACTTGCCGTCCAGGGCGGAAGCGTATCGGACGAAGAACAGAACATCAGGCAGTGGGTGAAAGATCATCAGAACTAGGGACCAGAAACGAAAAACAGTCACAAGTCACACCTGCACCAGCCGCGAGGGTTTTCGCGCGCCCTATGCGCGAAAATCCCGGGTTTTAGAGCCTTAACACAAGCAAAGAAATGAAAAGCTGGGAAGAGGATCCGGCACAACCAAATGAAGCGCCCCGGGAATCTGACAGTCAGTCAGATCCCTGAGGCGCTTCATTTTTATTCTTCATCGCGCAAGACTCGCGAGCGAGTCTTGAAGTGTGTTCACCGGGGAATTACGGGTAATTATATACGAAGATCCAACAAAGCAGATGTGCATTCATTGATGATCCTCAGTTTATTCCAATTGGATAATTCTGTATTTGCTTCCGCTTTTTTTCTGATCTCGCTGATTCCGTCAGCGTCATTGTTTACGAAGCATTTGTCAATGTTTTTCAGCTCGTTTACTACTTCTTCATTCTTTTTGGCGGATTCATCTGTTTCCTGCCGGAGAATCGTTTCAGGTTTATCACCATAAAAGCTTCGATAGACGTCAATCTTATCCTCATCAAGAAAGTAGTTTCGGGTCTCTCTTCCAAACATCTGCTTCCTGTCCTGCAGTGTTTCCCTGTCCCTCTGCATCTCACGTTTCATTGCCCGGATTTTGGATTTGAGGAAAGAAGTTCCCTTGATGAATACCGAATACTCCTCAAATACAGAAGGATCATCGAAATAGAGGTAGATCCAGATTCCTTCAATGATATATTTCTTTTCCGTGTGCTGCCTGGAGTAGTCCATTGCATACCTGACAAAGTCTATAAAAAGCTTATCTTCATATTCTTCCTTGGGAATGCTGTTTCTCTCTTCAAGACCGATATAGTATTTTGCCCCTTCGCCGGTAAAGAAACTGAAGAACATATCAGAATAGCCCTTCAGATCATCCGGTGTGAAATGGTCCCTGGCAAGGAGCAGGTCGTCCAGCTCGATATGATCGATCTCGTCTCCCTCAAGTGTTCTTGCCATCTGTGATTTGCCGCTCCCCGAATGACCGAGGATAAAACATATATTTGTCCTGCCGGAATTGAAGCTGTCTTCCTTGTAATAAAGATCCGGTTCTGAGAGTATGTATTTTTCGTTGGGAAGCTGCAATTCTTTCATGCTGATGTTGTCAGCAATCAGTTTCTCTCTGACAAGAACATACATATCCGGGACAGTATGCCCCAGAAATTCGTTTGAGTAATAGTTGGAATAACGTCTCTGTTTTTTCGGAAGAGTTTTATACTTTATAAAAGCCCGGTTGAGTTCTGTCCGTGTAGATATTTGATCGGTTATTATGACAAGTGAAGGGTCCCGGACCGCCTCTTCCAGGTTCGTATATTTTTCCATAGTCTATCCTTTCCATCTCTAAATGCACTTCCGGAAAACACTTCCAGGTATTCAAGACAGCTATATGATGTAAAGGCCAAAAGTTGGTAAAAGGAGACGCAGAGCCATCGCAAACCTTTTGAGCACAACATCATTTATATATTACCACATGTGAAAGGGGATTGCAGAGAGGAATATCCGCGGACCGGGCGGGAACCGGGGTTCCATGGGCACCGGAGAAGCCGGATCAAATTCTGAAGTATACTTACCCTGCGGATGTGTTATGATGACTGTGAATGATAGGAGGATACACACACGGGATATTTATATTTCATCTGACAAACGAAGAGCTTGCGGCCTGCAAGGTCGGGAACTGCGAAATCTATCGGTTCGAATAAAAATCACTCGGGAAAGGGGAGAATATGAGCAGAGAAAAAACAGACAATAGACTCTGCCCCGGAAAGATCGATCTGCACATACACTCAACGTTTTCTGACGGCACGGACACGCCGGAACAGATCCTGGAGCATGCAAGGGAAATCGGTCTGGATCTTTTTTCCATCACAGATCACGATGCCCTTAAGGCGGGGCCGGTGATCCGAAGTCTTCGAAAAGAAGGAGATCCCGCCTTTGTGACAGGCGTAGAGTTTTCCTGCAAGGACGAAAAAGGGAAGTACCACATTTTGGGATACGGATATGACCCGGAGGCGGAAGCAGTGCAGAGTCTTGTGGAAAAATCACATTCCTACAGGCTGGAAAAGGTGCATGCCCGTCTTGATTTCCTCAGGGATGAATATGGATTTGACTTTCCGGAAAAAGAGATCAAGGGCCTTTTTGCACTTGAAAACCCGGGCAAACCCCATCTGGGAAATCTGATGGCACGCTATGGGTACGCCGGGTCCAAAGATGAAGCGATCAGCAATTATATCAATAAGTGTAAGTTTAGGAGCCGCTATCTGACACCCCGGGAGGCGATCGAAGGAATCCTTGCATGCGGCGGGATCCCGATCCTGGCGCATCCCCCTTACGGGAACGGCAGCCAGATGATCGTCGGGGAAGAGCTGGAGCAGCGTGTGAAGCGTCTGATCGGATATGGTCTGCAAGGCCTGGAGGGTTTCTATTCCCGCTATCCTGCGGAACTCCGGTCGGAGATCCTGGCGCTTGCCCAAAAGTATCACACAGAACTCCCTTATATCACGGCGGGCAGCGATTACCATGGCTCCAATAAGAGGGTCCGGCTGGCCGACACCGGATGTCCTGATGCGTCCCGGGGTCCTATAGGCCTGCAGGATTTTCTGGAAGCTGTTCTGCAGTGATCGATCGTATGAGTATACCGAAGCCTGCAGGAAAATGCTGAAAACTGGAAGCATTTCCTGCAGGCTCCGGAAAGGATATTTTTTGAATTATTTGCAGTCCTCATCCTCCAGTACGCGGCGTAGAGGAAGGCTTCATCAGCGGACAGTGCTGTCTTTGCATTTGTCTGGGCTGTTTGCGTATTTGCCCGTTCCGGAAGGTTATTCCTCCGGAAGGTATTCCGCGCAAAGACGGCGTATCTCGGTGCGCATCTGGTCGACGACGCTTTCAGGCCCGGTGATGCGGACATTGCTTCCGACAGCCATGATCCAGCCGAGGAACTGATTGCTGACGGCGACATTCACGGAGGTCCGGAAATGATCGTCATCGACCGGCATGATGGGAATATCTTTTCCGAAGCGGTCGATCAGTACGCCGACCATATCGTTATGGGCCTCCATGGTGACACGGACCTCTTCGCCGCCGTACATGCCGAACAGACTCCTGGTGTAGCGGGGCAGGTCAAATGCCTGAAATTCCGCCCTGCCAAGGCGGCGGTCCCGTGTGAGGGAGATCTTCAGCATTTTGTCGACACGATAGTGCTTG
>Ga0256407_10011767_pt1 | contig 12041 bp, 9 predicted proteins | sample RumenRJG_04DNA_FD_193489 | JGI IMG/M metagenome (GOLD analysis project Ga0256407, IMG submission 193489) | Bovine rumen microbial communities from Lethbridge, Alberta, Canada - RJG_04 | ecosystem: Host-associated > Mammals > Digestive system > Stomach > Rumen | place: Canada: Alberta | collected... | reverse complement strand
AGGGGATGGTGCGCCTGGGCCCTTACTGCCGGTGGCTAAAGAAGACAAAGGCACTTGGGACGAGATGACACGCTGGGGACGCTACGAGAATGGCGGTCTATGCGGACAAGCTGCCTGCCATTTTCTCAATGCCCTGTATCATGTGGGTTTAAGATCTGAAGCTGATGACATTCTCTTTAAGATGCTGGCCACTTTTGAAAGGGAATACACCCATTCTGGCGTATTCCCAGGATATGTGCAGAGCGTGGACTGGCGTACGAAAGGCGGTGCACCTTCTGGCTACAATTATTTAGCAGATAATTATTATTTTTTATTGGCAGCCATCACAGGACATTTTGGTATAAAGTATCCTGAACTTACTGATCCCAATCGTCCGTACGGAAAGGAATAAGTGGCAGGCCTGCCATATTCTTCACATTGCCCAGTTGGAAGTTACGGAAACAGTAACGCACGGCCACTGGGTTAGGCACCTCGTCAGAAGAGATGGTGATACTTAGTTCGCCTGTGAACCATGAATATTGGGATTGCGATTGGTTAGCCTTATGGAACACTTTGTCAGCTCCAGCTATCTCGAAGCCTTCGAAACCATACTGACGGGTGAAACCCAAGTAGGTATCATTGAACAGCAATCTTACTTGATTATCTTTCACCTCCATACTTTTGAATGACGGGCTCTTGCAACGGAATGCATCCATGCCATAAGTTTCATTCAAAGCAATAAACGCCAATCGTTCACCCACCTTCTGCTTCTGGGCTGGGTGGATATTGTGCGTTTCACTGGGATATACAGCATCATTGGTGCACACCATATTGCTGTTAGGAATCATACTCAATGCTTTGAACTGCTGCTCACGCAATAAAGCGGAGTTTGTATTGTTCACATCACCTTGGAAATATGGGGCTATCTCCACATAATAGAATGGTATCTCACCCAAGTTAAACTGTTCACGCCATTGCTTCACCAAGAGTGCCAAGCGTTCAGCGTATTCGGCGCGGTGATCATCTACATTTGAACAACCTTGGTAGAACAAGATACCTTTCACTGTATAGTTCAAGATAGGATGGAATGTAGCATTACCCCATACCAAAGGACGCATATATTCCATTGGATATTTTTTGACATTCTCCAAAGAATCGAGCGACTCATCTGTAACTTTGCGCAAGTTCTCTTCGCTTAGCCAACTTTCTACACGAGTTCCACCCTTGTTGGCCTCAATCAGTCCGACGGGAATGTTCAAAGTACGCCTCACCATGCGAGCGAAGAAATAACCGGTAGCACTGAATTCAGGCACAGTATTTGGATTACAATCAATCCACTCAGTCTCAGCATCCTCTTGAGGAGTCATGCGCATAATGCTTGGTATCTTTGCATGACGGATACCAGATGAATTAATGGCATCTGCCACCACCTGATTATAATCATCCACAGGACAGTCATTAAACCCCCTGATGGGCATTTCCATATTGCTTTGCCCTGCACATACCCACACCTCACCACTGAGTACATTGTTGATGGTAGTCTTGTCACCATCATCAAAGGTAATACTCAGCGGAGTGAATGATGCATCAGGTGTTTTGATAGTCACCATCCACTTGCCTTGTGAATCCGCTTTCGCAGTATAGGTGTCGTTGTTCCATGAAACCGTTACCCGCACTGTCTTACCGGCATCAGCCCATCCCCACAAACGGGCATCAGTCTGCTGTTGTAACACCATATTATCACCGACCAAATGTGGCAATCTCACTTTAGCTTTTGTGCTGGCTCCTATCATCAAAGCCAGTAACATCATTCCTACTAACTTTTTCATAGCAATAGTATAAATTATGAATTTAAAGATCAGAAACTCTTTAGGGCAACTATTGCTGCCTTCACAACCTTTGGATCAGTCAACAACCGTGCATATTCATCAATATGTACTGTCCCACCCATTGAGACTTCCGAGTTACGATATAGCATTGGGCTATCTACCACTCTACGCCCTGAGAAATGGAACTCGGCTGCACCCGTCTCTTCTGCTATCTTACAAATATTTTGTGGCGTTATACCACTCCCCGGCATGATAATAATACGCCCGGCAGCCTGTTCTACTAGTTTTATTATGAGCGGTATCCCCTTTTCAGCCGTGGCTTGTTGCCCAGAGGTAAGGATGCGGTCACAGCCTAAAGCAATAATATCTTCCAACGAACGGAAAGGGTCGCGACACATATCAAAAGCACGATGAAAGGTGACGCTTTTGCCTTTTGTTGCTTTCATCAGTTTCTTCATGGCCGCACTATCTACGTCCCCATCAGGAGTTAGACAGCCAAACACGAAACCATCAACATTTAAAGAGCTAGCCATTTTAATATCATTAGTCATGATCCTTATCTCGGCAGGTGAATAGCAGAAATCACCCCCGCGAGGACGAATAATGACATGCAGTTTAGTCCTTTTTAGTTTGGTCCTGGCTGCCGCTATCTCACCAAAAGACGGTGTGGTACCTCCCTCAGGCATACCTGCACAAAGTTCTACCCTATCGGCGCCACTACGTTGGGCAATAATAGCACTTTCAGACGAATTAGCGCATATTTCAATCTTATAACCCTTCATATCGGTTGTTTTTCTGGCAAATATAATAGTTTTATTCTTATTTTTATTACTTTTGCCATCCAAACTGATTTATAACCTAATTAGCAATATAACAGAGAAATGAGAAAATGGCGTATTGAGGATTCTGAAGAACTCTACAACATTAAAGGCTGGGGAGCTTCGTACTTTGGTATCAATGACAAGGGTCATGCGGTAGTTACTCCGTTGAAAGACGGGGTTGAAGTCGATTTGAGAGAGCTGGTGGATGAACTGGCTTTACGCGATGTTACAGCTCCAATGCTGGTACGTTTCCCTGACATCCTTGACAACCGCATTGAGAAGATTTCACATTGTTTCAAGAGGGCATCTGAGGAATACAATTATAAAGCTCAGAACTTTATCATATATCCTATTAAGGTAAACCAGATGAGGCCTGTGGTAGAAGAGGTAGTAAGCCATGGTAAGAAATACAATCTTGGACTGGAAGCTGGTTCTAAACCAGAGTTGCATGCCGTGATTGCCACCAACATGGATTCTGACTCACTGATTATATGCAACGGTTATAAAGACGAGAGTTACATTGAACTTGCACTGCTGGCTCAGAAAATGGGCAAACGTATCTTTCTGGTGGTAGAGAAGATGAACGAGTTACGACTGATTGCCAAAATTGCTAAGAAACTGGATATGCGTCCTAATATAGGCATACGCATTAAGTTGGCTTCATCAGGCAGTGGCAAATGGGAGCAAAGCGGTGGAGATGCCAGCAAGTTTGGCTTAACCTCTAGTGAATTGCTCGAGGCTCTTGACTTCCTAAGGGAGAAAAAAATGGAAGACTGTCTCAAACTGATTCATTTCCACATTGGCAGTCAGGTAACAAAGATACGCTACATTCAAACTGCTTTGGTGGAGTCATCGCAGTTCTATGTGCAACTACATCGTTTGGGTTTCAACATTGAGTTTGTGGATATCGGTGGTGGTTTGGGCGTAGACTACGACGGTACACGTTCAGGCAGCAATGAAGGCAGTGTAAACTACTCTATCCAAGAGTATGTGAACGATGCTATCTCCACACTAGTAGATATCAGCGACAAAAACGGCATTCCTCATCCCAACATCATCACTGAAAGTGGTCGCGCCTTGTCGGCTTATCACTCCGTTCTGATTTTCGATGTACTGGAAACGGCTCACCTACCAGAATGGGATGATGATATAGATATCAAACCTGAAGACCATGAGTTGGTACGTGAGCTCTATACCATCTGGGACAAACTGAGCCAGAACACAATGCTGGAGGCATTCCACGATGCCGAACAAATTCGTGATGAGTCACTGAACCTATTCAGTCATGGGCTGGTTGACTTGCAGACCCGTGCACAGATAGAGTGCCTGTATTGGAGTGTGATGCGTGAGGTGAACCATATAGCTCAGAACCTAAAACATACGCCTGATGAGTTGCGTGGATTACCCAAATTATTGGCAGATAAATATTTCTGCAACTTCTCACTGTTCCAGTCACTGCCCGACTCTTGGTCTATCGACCAAATATTCCCCATCATGCCGCTGCAGCGCTTAGATGAGAAACCCGACAAAGAGGCTACATTGCAGGATATCACCTGCGACTCTGATGGTAAAATTGCCAGCTTCATCACCACACGCAGTGTATCCAACTACCTGCCTGTACATTCCCTAAAACAAAAGGAACATTATTATATAGGAGTGTTCCTTGTGGGTGCCTACCAAGAAATCTTGGGCGATATGCACAATCTGTTTGGCGATACCAATGCCGTGCATATCTCTGTTGACGAGAGAGGTTACAGCATCGATCAGGTAATTGACGGTGAGACAGTTGCTGAAGTGCTCGACTATGTGCAGTTCAATCCGAAGAAACTGGTGCGCACATTGGAAACCTGGGTAAGCAAGTCAGTAAAGGAAGGCAAGATTACGGTAGATGAGGGCAAAGAATTCTTGTCAAACTACCGCTCGGGACTTTATGGCTACACATATTTGGAGTAAATGAGAACGAAGCTGACAGTTATTAAAGTTGGTGGCAAAATCGTTGAAGAAGAAGCTACTTTGCAAAAACTGCTCAACGACTTTGCTGTTATTGAAGGCCCCAAAGTACTGGTGCATGGAGGAGGCCGCTCTGCCACTAAGATTGCCACACAACTGGGTATAGAGAGCAAGATGGTGAATGGCCGTCGCATCACTGATGCCGATATGCTAAGGGTGGTGACTATGGTCTATGGCGGTTTGGTCAACAAGAACATTGTGGCAGACCTACAAGCCAGGGGCATTAACGCAGTAGGACTAACAGGTGCCGACATGAACGTCATCCTATCTAATAAGCGCCCAGTAAAAGACATCGACTATGGTTTTGTGGGCGATGTTAAAAAAGTGGATGGCGAACGATTAGCCTCCTTGATTCAATCTGGTATCATTCCAGTGATGGCTCCCCTCACTCACGATGGCAAAGGCAATATTCTTAATACCAACGCTGACACCATTGCCGGCGAAACAGCCAAAGGACTTGCCCCCTATTTCGACGTTACCCTTATCTATTGCTTTGAAAAGAAAGGCGTGCTGCGCGATGAAGCAGACGACAATAGTGTGATAGCTGACATCAACCGCCAGCAATTTACCGAACTTGTAGGGCAAGGTGTAATACAAGGGGGGATGATACCCAAGTTAGAGAATGCCTTCCAAGCCATAGATGCGGGTGTAAAAGAGGTCATTATCACCGCTGCCAATGCCATTGACGGGCATCAAGGAACAAAAATCAGATAATTTTTTTGAGAGAACGTGTAACTTTTCACGGTTTCATCCGTCTATATTAATGAAGAGATGAAAGAAATCAGCTTTCGTGACGATATTCTTCCGCTGAAGAACAAACTCTTCCGCGTTGCGCTACGCATTACATTCGACAGCGCAGAGGCAGAGGATATCGTTCAGGAAACGTTCATTAAGGTCTGGAACAAGAGAGAGGAATGGAACTCACTGGAATCCGTTGAAGCTTATTGCCTGACACTTACCAAGAACCTCGCCATTGACATTCGCGAGAAAATGGATGCCAGAACAGAGGAACTGACCGAGGCACATGACCGGACTTTGGATGATACCACCCCTTACGAAAAGCTGGAACAAAATGAACGCCTGATGTGGGTGCATAAGCTGATGGAAAGGTTGCCTGATAAGCAACGGGAAATTATGCAGATGCGCGACATCGAGGAGAAAAGCTATAAGGAAATTGCCCAAGTACTGGACATCACTGAAGAACAAGTGAAGATTAACCTGTTCAGGGCTAGGCAGAAAGTGAAGCAAGGTTTATTAAGATTGTATGCTTATGAACACTCAAAGAATTGAACAACTTTTGCATCGTTATTGGGAGGCAGAGACCACTGTCGACGAAGAAAGGCAATTGCGCCAGTTCTTCAACAGTAATGATGTGCCCCAGCACTTGATGCGCTATAAGGACCTGTTCGACTATGAGGAGTTCTTGCAGAACGAGCACCTTGACAGCGACTTCGATGAGCGACTGCTGAAGCAAATCGAGATGCCCGTTGTGAAAGCCAAGAGCATATCCATCTTTAGCCGTTTGGCACCCATCGCAAAGGCAGCAGCCGCTGTGGCTGTGCTATTGGCATTGGGCAACCTAGCTGAACGCTCCCTGTTGCAGGACTATGGTCGGATGGCAGTAAACGACACCATCGGTCAACAGATTACCTCACCTTCGGTAGCGTTGGGTAATGAGGCCGAAAGTACTGACTTGCAAACAAAAGATAGTTTGTCACGCCAGTTGAAATCCATAGAGCAACAAGAGAGAATCAGAAAATAGAAGTTTTTTCATTTGCTTTATTAAAATAACATTTTCATTTGCTTTAAACATTATATTGTTAGTGATCTTAGAAGCTGTGAAGTTTCATTCTCTCAAAATCAAATAGCACTAACTAACAGAAAGGGACACTGCGTGATGCAGCGTCCCTTTCTGCTTATTCATTCACCGTTACGTATTTTCAATATAAACATTTATGGAGTTTGTTTTTTCTCTATCTTTGGATAAGTTACTTCATCTCGGCATAAAAAATAAGCAAGCTTATTTTGTTCTGCGCTCGATTTTCCGTAACTTTGCAGACATTAATAGCTATAAAACAAAACCATATATGGAAAAACAATTCAAGAGAACAACCATTACAGCTGCACTGCCCTACGCCAACGGACCTGTACACATAGGCCACATGGCAGGAGTATATGTGCCGGCAGACATCTATGCCCGCTACCTGCGGCTAAAGAAACAAGAGGTCATCTTTATAGGTGGATCTGACGAACATGGAGTGCCTGTGACTCAACGTGCTCGCAAAGAAGGCATCACACCTCAAGATGTAGTGGATCGCTATCATAAGATTATCAAAGATTCGTTCAAGGAGTTTGGCATCTCGTTCGACATCTATAGCCGTACCACATCGAAAATTCATCATAAATTTGCCGCAGATTTCTTCCGTAAGCTTTATGATGACGGGAAGTTGGTTGAAAAAACCAGTCAACAGTTCTACGATGAGAAAAACCAAAAGTTCCTGACCGACCGTGACGTGGTGGGCGAATGTCCCTACTGCCATAAGCAAGCATATGGCAACCAGTGCGAAGAAGGATGCGGACGCGCATTGGAGCCTACCGAGCTAATTAACCCACGCTCGAAAGAGACTGGTGAGGTGCCAGTACTGCGTGAGACAAAGAACTGGTACTTGCCACTTAACCAATACCAAGAATGGCTGAAACAGTGGATATTGGAAGGTCACAAAGAGTGGAGACCTAATGTATACGGCCAATGTAAATCATGGTTAGACATGGATTTGGAGCCTCGTGCCATGACTCGCGATTTGGATTGGGGCATCCCTGTGCCTGTTGAGGGAGCGGAAGGCAAGGTACTCTATGTATGGTTTGACGCTCCTATCGGCTACATCAGCAATACGAAGGAATTGTGTGACCGTGAGCCAGAGAAGTGGGGAGCATGGGAAAAATGGTGGCAAGATGAAGACACCCGGTTGGTACACTTTATCGGCAAGGACAACATCGTGTTCCACTGCATCATTTTCCCAACCATGATGAAAGCGCATGGCAAATACATCATGCCCGACAACGTGCCAGCCAATGAGTTCTTAAATTTGGAGAATGACAAGATATCAACATCTAAGAACTGGGCAGTATGGCTCAATGAATACTTGGTAGATTTCCCTGGCAAGCAGGATGTGCTACGCTATGTACTGACAGCCAACGCCCCAGAAACTAAGGACAATAACTTTACCTGGAAAGACTATCAGGATCGAAACAATAACGAACTGGTAGCTATTTATGGTAACTTCGTGAACCGTGCCCTGCAACTGACGAAAAAATACTGGAACAGCGTGGTGCCAGCATGCGGTGAAATGACCGATTATGACAAGCAAACCCTGCAGGAGTTTGCAGACGTGAAGGCCAAGGTGGAAGAGTTGCTTGATGGCTTTAAATTCCGTGATGCCCAGAAGGAAGCCATGAACCTAGCTCGCATTGGTAACAAGTATATTACTGACTGCGAACCTTGGAAAGTATGGAAGACTGATCCTAAGCGTGTGGAAACCATTTTGAACATATCTCTGCAACTGACTGCCAACCTGGCCATTGCTTTCGAGCCATTTTTACCATTCAGCAGCGCGAAGTTGCGCCAGATGCTGAACATGGAAAGCTTCGACTGGGAACAGCTGGGACGTACAGACCTGTTGCAAGCCGGACATCAGTTGGCTGAACCTGAATTATTGTTTGAGAAGATTGATGACAGTGTAATAGAAGCACAAGTTCAGAAACTGCTCGACACCAAGAAAGCAAATGAGCAAGCCCAGTGGAAGCCTGCTACATTCAAGGATACAGTGAGCTTTGAGACATTTGAGAAACTCGACATCCGTGTGGGTTTAGTGAAAGCTTGTCAACCAGTGCCTAAATCAAAGAAACTGCTGCAATTTACCATTGACGATGGAACGGGTACCGACCGTACCATCTGCTCAGGCATCGCAGCTTTTTATGAACATCCAGAGGAACTGGTGGGCCGCCGCATTCTGTTTGTTGCCAATTTCGCTCCTCGTAAGATGATGGGTATTGAGAGTCAAGGCATGATCCTCTCAGCCGTTGATAGCGACGAGAGCCTAAGTGTAGTAACTACCTCCAAAGAGGTGAAACCTGGATGCCAAGTGAGTTGATAGTTTCCTGTTTATCGTTTATAGTGCAAGGTTAATGCTATAAGATAGTGGAAAGTCTGAAGGAAAAGACCGCTAAAGGACTGCTATGGGGCGGGGTGAGCAACGGCATACAGCAATTGCTGAACCTCGCCTTTGGCATATTCTTAGCCCGTCTACTCACACAAGCTGACTATGGTATGGTGGGCCTGCTAGCAGTCTTCTCGAGCATTGCTAGTGCCTTGCAGGAAGGAGGCTTCATCTCTGCACTTAACCGTAAGAAAGAGGTGGGCCAGCAGGACTATAACGCTGTGTTTTGGTTCTGCACCGCATGCAGCGTTATCATATATTTGTCCTTGTTCATGGCGGCACCACTAATAGCCCGTTTCTATAGCGAGCCACAGCTCACGTCATTGGCACGCTATTTGTTTTTGGGTTTTGTGATCTCTAGCCTCAACATCGCTCCTCGCGCAATGATGTTCCGCAACCTGATGGTAAAAGAGAACAATCTAATTACCATTATAGCTCTAATTGTTTCAGGTATCGTAGGCGTGACTATGGCAGCTAATGGTTTTGCCTACTGGGGCATTGCTACTCAAACCATCGTTTATGTGAGCATAATGACCCTACTTTCATATGCATATACCCGTTGGCATCCTTCCTTAAGTTTTAACCTTAGACCTATACAATCCATGATAGGTTTCAGCAGCAAACTGGTCGTGACAAATGTATTTACCATCATCAATCAGAACCTGTTTGCCAACTTGATTGGCAAGTTCTACAACGTGCATGAGGTAGGTAACTTCACACAAGCCAACAAGTGGAATCAGATGGGACATACCTTTGTGAACAACATGCTGAATGGCGTGGCACAACCCGTTTTTGCCAAAGTGGATGAAGATAGAGATAGACTATTACGTGTATTTCGCAAGTTGTTGCGGTTTACCGCATTCGTCAGTTTTCCTGCCATGTTTGGCCTGAGCTTGGCATCAAAAGAGGTGATTGTTATAGCCATCACCGAGAAATGGTTGGCCAGCGCACATATCCTAAGTATGTTATGCATCTGGGGCGCTTTTGTTCCGTTAAACAACCTGTTTGCTAACCTGATTATAACGCGGGGGCATTCCAATGTATATATGTGGTGCACCATTGCTCTGTGCACCACTCTATTGGCAGCCGTAATAGGGGCCTATCCTTTTGGCTTTGACTGGATGTTGCGTGTCTTTGTAGGCATCAATATAGGATGGCTATTAGTTTGGTGGTGGTTTGTACACCTAGAAGTGGGATTGCGACTTGTTGACATGCTACATGATATCTCACCTTATATGCTGTTAGCAGCAGTATTGACCATCGGGTGTCATTATCTGCTAGAAGATGTCAGAAACATCTACGTGAGTCTGTTTCTGAAAATATTGCTGGTCAGCGTATCTTATGTGGTGATACTTTGGGCTGCAGGCTCTGTCATCTTGAAAGAAAGCATGAGTTACCTCTTTAGCAAAGAAGAAAGGAGCAATCATGAAAAAGAATAATGACCAAAAGCCCATTCTCTCCATCATTGTTTCCTACAATTTCATGCCGTGGATTGACCGTTGTCTGCCCTCGTTGCTGGGAAGTTCGCAGCTAACCGATATACTGGTGGTAGACAATGCCTCAACCGATGAGACCATCTCCACTATTCATGAGCGCTACCAACAAGTGCGACTCATTGCCAACAAACACAACCTCGGCTTTGGTGCAGCTAATAATATCGGTATTCGGATAGCTATGGACGAGGGGTATGACGGTGTATTACTCATTAACCAGGATGCCTGGTTAGCACCTGGCGCACTACATCAATTAATGGAAGTAAGTTTGCAGCATCCGGAATTTGGTATTATCTCACCTATACACATGACAGGAAATGGCAGCGAGCTGGATCCAGGCTTTGCTACTTACATTAGTAAAAAAGTAGTAAAGATGGGTTATTCTCAATCCTCCATCCTCAATTGCCAATTTATCAATGCTGCCATATGGTACATTCCTATTACTGTTATCAAGGAAGTAGGATTGTTCGCCCCCCTGTTCTACCATTATGGTGAAGATAAAGACTATGTGAACCGATTGCAATATCACGGTTATCAGATAGGCTATGTCCCTACTGCTTTAGGCTATCACGATAGGGCACAACGACCATTTAATCGTACTATATACCTACGCACTGAGAAGGTTTATCATTTATCGGAATATGCCAATATCAACTATCATTTTGCCAAAGCATTTGCTATGGGTGTATTGGCCCCTGTAAAGAAAGCCCTGCAAGCTATGACAAAAGGCAAATGGAAAGATTTTTCAGTTTTCTTAGACATCAGCCTCCAACTATTGGGCAAGTCACTGCTGGTAATCATTGCTCGTAAGAAGGCGAAGTTCTCATCTATTAATACATAATTTTAATTCTCTGGTCAATGTTAGCCCCGATCCTTGTTTTCGCCTACAACCGCTTAGAGCACCTAAAGCGTTGCCTAGACAGCCTGCAACGCAACACACTTGCCAAAGAAAGTGATCTGTATATTATTTCTGATGGTGCCAAGAACCCTGATGCCGAAGAAAGTGTGCAGGAAGTAAGAGATTTCCTTACATGTTATGAACAACATCATGACCGAAAGTCATTCAACAGCGTCACCATCATTGAGCGAGGCAAGAATTGGGGCCTTGCCGATAACATCATAGAGGCAGTATCTCGTTTTGTGGAAGACTATGAGAGGGTGATTGTGGTGGAAGACGATCTGGTAGTGGCACCCTACTTCCTGCAATTCATGAACGATGCCTTAGAGGTATATAAAGACGAAATACGAGTTGGACATATACAGGCTTGCGACTTTATAAACAGTCCAGACATGCCGATAACCTTCCTTATCAAATGGACGGGGAGTTGGGGTTGGGCCACCTGGAAGCGTGCCTGGCAACATTTTAACCCCAACGGTGAGCAACTATTGCAGCAGTTGGAAGATAGGAAGCTAACGAAGCAATTTGACTTCAATGGTAAGTATGGTTTCACACGTATGTTGCGTCGCCAAATTGTTGGTTTGAACAACTCATGGGCTATACGATGGAATGCCTCTTTATTTTTAGACGACATGCTCTCACTGAATGTGGGACGTTCTTTGGTGCAGAATGAAGGCTTTGACAATAGTGGGACCAATTGTGGGGGGGGTAATCTCTACAATAGTAATCTCTGGCAGCGCCCAATACCAGTAACAATGGAACCTATTATAGAAGAGAATCTCTTTGCCCGTCAT
>Ga0256407_10011766_pt1 | contig 12041 bp, 9 predicted proteins | sample RumenRJG_04DNA_FD_193489 | JGI IMG/M metagenome (GOLD analysis project Ga0256407, IMG submission 193489) | Bovine rumen microbial communities from Lethbridge, Alberta, Canada - RJG_04 | ecosystem: Host-associated > Mammals > Digestive system > Stomach > Rumen | place: Canada: Alberta | collected... | reverse complement strand
GGATAAAGCATGGCAACTCTGAATAAAGATCTGGTAAAACTGGGAATCGCTCCGATCGGCTGGACAAACGATGATATGCCTGAGCTGGGCAAGGAGAATACCTTCCAGCAGACCATCAGCGAGATGGCACTTGCAGGCTTCAAGGGAAGCGAAGTCGGCGGCCACTATCCTACAGACAAGTACGAGCTGAAGAAAGCTCTTGACCTTCGTGATATGGTCATCTGCAACCAGTGGTTCTCCTCCTTCCTGCTGACAAAGCCCTATGAGGAAGTCGAGAAAGAGTTCGTCAAACAGTGTGATTTCCTGCACTATGTAGGCGCCCGCGTCATCGGCGCTTCCGAGCAGAGCTACAGCATCCAGGGCAAGCCCCAGCCCATCCTGGAAGGCAAATATGTCATGAACGACGATGAGTGGGAGACTCTGACCACCGGCCTCAGCAAACTGGGCAAGGTTGCTAAGGAAATGGATATGACTCTTACATTCCATCATCACATGGGCACTGTTGTCCAGACAGAGGAAGAGATCGACCGCTTCATGGATATGGTAGATCCCAACTATGTATTCCTTCTCTTCGACAGCGGCCACTGCTCTTATGCAGACATCGACCCTGTCAAGGTTCTGGGCAAATACATTGACCGCACACGCCACATCCACCTCAAGGACCTTCGCCGCAGCGTCGTAGCTGAGGCTCGTGCAAACAAGTGGAGCTTCCTTGAAGGCGTCCGCAAGGGCACATTCACTGTTCCCGGCGACGGCGATGTTGACTTTGAGCCCATCTTCCAGATCATCCAGGATTCCGGCTACAAGGGCTGGGTTGTTGTCGAAGCTGAGCAGGATCCCGCTCTGGCGAATCCGTTCGAGTATGCTCTGAAGGCCAGAAAGTACATCGCAGAGCACACAGGTCTTTGATGTTTAAAAGTCTTTAATTGTAAAATAAATAATACTGTTCAGTGCCCGCTCTATATGATCATGGATGCCTGTCATCCATGATCATGGGGGCTGAACAGCAAGGGGATATAACAAGAAGTGAGGGGACGTTGCAGCTCCCCGGAAAGGACTTACAGAATGGCAAACGTATTATTGGTTCCTCATCAGATTTTCACCGGAGAAGGTGCTCTGACAAAGGCAGGCTCTTCCATCTGCGCACTTGGCAAGAAGGCCCTCATCGTTACGGATCCCTTCATGATCAAGTTCGGCAACGTGGCTAAGGTTGAGGATATGCTCAAGAGCAACAATGCTCCTTACGCTGTTTTCTCCGATATTACCGGCGAGCCCACCGACAAGATGGTCGAGGCTGCAGTGGAAATGTACAAGGCTGAAGGCTGCGATTACATGATCGCTCTCGGCGGCGGCAGCTGCATCGATACCATGAAGGCCTGCGCAGTCGTGGCTGCAGGCGGCGGCGCTATCACAGACTACATGGGCCGCAGCATTGAAGAGGACGTGGCTCCCATGGTCGCAATCCCCACAACAGCAGGCACCGGCTCCGAGGCAACCAGAGTCACCATCATCGCTGACACAGTGAACAAGGTCAAGATGATGCTGTTCGGACCCAGCATTGTTCCTCCCGTAGCAGTCGTTGATCCCCAGTTCACCATGACTGCTCCGCCTTCTGTTACCGCCAACACCGGCCTTGACGCCCTCTGCCACTGCATGGAAGCTTATACCTCCAGACTGGCACAGCCCCTTACAGATACCTTCGCACTTTCCGCTGTCAAGCGCATCGTGGCAAATCTTTCCACCTGCTATCATGATGGCAAGAACGTGGAAGCAAGGGCTCAGATGTCCATCGCTGCTCTCGAGGCAGGTATTGCGTTCACAAACGCTTCCGTTACCATCATCCATGGCATGAGCCGTCCCATCGGCGCTCTGTTCCATGTTCCTCACGGCACATCCAACGCTATGCTGATCAAGGTCTGCCTGCCCTTCATGATTACCGGCTGCTATCCTCGTTTCGCAGATCTGGGCAAGGCTATTGGTGTTGCAGCAGATACTGATGATGACAAGACCGCAGCTGAGAAGTTCATGGCTAAGGTTATGTCCATGGTCGACGAGATGGGTATCCCCACTCCCGCACAGTTCGGCATCGACAAAGACGAGTTCTTCAAGAATCTCGAAAAGATGGCAGACGATGCTCTGACCAGCGGCAGCCCTCAGAACACATGGCATCAGCCCACCAAGGAAGAGCTGATTGACCTGTACAAGAAGCTCTGGGACTAATCTGATCTGATTTGGAATAATCTGACGGATTGACATCTTTTTCCCGGCCCTTTAGATGACTTTCAGGATATCCCTCCTGCAGGCGTTTAAAGGGTTCCGGGTCCCCTGAAATGACAGGTATCCGTGTTTTCGGACAGTCATTAAGGATTTATTCATTACCTCATAGAAAAAGCACCCGGCTGCGGCCGGGTGTTTTTTGGTATTTAAAGCTTTTGGGTATTCAAACTTTCTTGATATTTGAACCTTCTTGATATTTGAAGCTTTTTGTATTCAAAGCTTTTTTGTATCCAAAGTTTTTGGGCGCCCTGTTCCGTTCGGGTCAGACTGTCTGTCATCTTAATGACAAGACCCGTGTAATGTATGATCCGCCCTGTGGCGGACACAGGCAGGCCAGGAGCAGTTCATGGAATCAGAGAAGATCGCTCAGTTTTTTTCCATAAAAGAAATCGTGTACCATATTATCGAATTCTGTCCACATGGGCAGGGTCCTGCATCCGGCTGCATAAGGGCATTTTTCAGCATCTTCAGCCAGGCAGGCCACTGTCGTCAGGGCTGTGTTCTCTGTGAGGTCCAGTATCTCCCCGACAGTATATTCTTCGGGTTTGCGGCAGAGGCGGTAACCGCCTCCCTTGCCGCTTGCACCGCTGACCAGACCGCCCTTCACCAGATCCTTCACAATGATCTCCAGATATTTTTTTGAAATATTCTGCCTTTCGGCCACATCTTTAAGCGGTATAAACTTTCCGCTGTCATTCTCTGCAAGATCCAGCATGACGCGCAGAGCGTAACGTCCTTTTGTTGAAATCATATTCTATCTCCCTCTAAAAAATCCGGTTGAAAAACTGGTATTGCAAGACTTATCGTTACTTCTGTTCACGCCCTGTCGAAGGAGTAAACAATAACTTGCGAAAATCGCATCCAACGCGCTTGAGCGCGCGGTTTTCGCTGTAAAAACCGGGTTTTCCCGCTAAACAGCCCAAAAAAACCTCGAGTTTCGTGCCGGTCTGAAAAGTAACGACTTGTCTGCTGAGTAACTGTGTATTTTATCATTGTTTTTATTAACGTTATCTTTTTCAGAAAAATTTATACTATTATACCGTAGGTGAATGGGTGAATCAAGTATAAATGAGGAAGCGGCACGAGGATAATTTCTTATGCCGGTGGCGATAAGACATTTGACAATCGGGTTAGCTTAAGCTAACATTAGAAATGTCTCAAGGGACTGAAGGTTTTACGTGAAGGGGCGATGGCGATTTGATGAGAGGCAGCTTATGAAGACACAGAAACAGTATAAGGAATTGACAGTCAGAGAGTTTACCAGGGCGGCGAATCGTTATGAGACTTCGCGTGCAGGGATCTATGAGATGTGCAGGGAGGACTATCCCTATATTGAGGAGGAATTATCAAAAGAGGAGTACACAGACCTGCTGGACTGCGGCTGCGGAACAGGGGCTATGATCTCCATACTTTACGAGAAGGACCCGTCAAAGCATTATACCGGACTGGACATCACTCCTGCCATGATCGGGGCAGCAAAGAACAAAAATCTGTCAGGCGTCCAATGGGTCGTTGGAGACAGTGAGAATATGCCTTTTGAGGAGGCTGGATTTGATGTGATCATCTGCTCGAACAGTTTTCATCATTACCCGGATCCGCAGGCCTTTTTCAATAGTGCTTTTCGAGTGCTTCGTCCCGGCGGGAGACTGATCCTTCAGGACTACTCGGCTCCCGGCCCGCTTCTGTGGCTGATGAACCACATGGAGATGCCTCTGGCAAACCTGACGGGGCACGGCGATGTAGCAGCGCGTTCGCTGCAGGAAATCAGAACTCTCTGCGGAAATGCGGGTCTGAAGGTCGAAAAGCTGAAAAGAGCTGAGAAATTCAGAATGCACCTGGTCGCCAGAAAGCCCGGTCAGATAAACAGCACTGACAAAAACAGGGTCAGGAGTGAAATGGAGAAAGGAGATAATAAGGTGGAACTGCAGCTTGGAGATGTTCAGACAACAGCCCTTATACCGGTGGCCATTAAAGCAGGTGAGACACTGCGGAAAAATCCCAGGATCAGGGATCCGAAGGCAGTGGAAATCATACAGGCCCTTCAGCTGGATACGCGGCCATATGATAAGTTTCTTTCCCATGAGGGCGTCGTGGCCCGAACGATTATGCTGGACCGTCAGATGAAGAGCATTATTAAAAAGCATCCGGACACGGTGGTCGTCAACTTGGGGGCGGGATTCGACGACAGGTTTTCCCGTGTGGACAACGGCAGAATCCTCTGGTTTGACATAGACCTTACGGACTCAATCGCTGCCAGAAAAAAAGCGTTTCCCGAGCGGGACAGGGTCACCATGGTAGAGGCTGATGTGCTGAAAGAAGACTGGTTTGGAGCCATCGAAGAAGCTCTGAAGGGAAGACAATCAAAACCGGTCTTCATTGCGGAAGGCCTGTTTATGTATTTTACATTGGAGCAGATTGCAGATCTTTTGAGGAATATAGTCAGGCATTTTCCGGACGGCGGTCTTATGATCGCGGAGCAGAACTGCAAGCTGATGGCGGGAAATGAAAAGCATCACGACGCGGTCAAAAGCACCAATGCGCGCTTCCTGTCTGGAACAGATTCCGCGCAGGAGATCGCAGACATGGTAGACGGCCTGCAGTTGGTGGAGGAGCATAGTTTCAATGAGGAAATGAAGAAATATACCCTCAGGGGAAGGCTGTTTGCCATGCTGGTCCCGAAGATGAACAACCGGTGGGCGACATTCAGATGGGGTGGAAAGGCCTTTTGAGACAGGGAAAGATCTGAAGAATTAAATAATAAGGATAAAGCGGAAAAGACGCCGGCTGCAGTGTGAAATGCTACCCCAGGCAGGACACCAGTGTGCCGGCGGTTTTTTTATTGTTTTTTTCCGGACGGTGAGAATTTTTAACTGTCCTTTTTTTATGAACAGAACGAAATAGGGGGTAAAAGTAACTGTCATACCCTCTTGAGGGAGTTACAGTAACTCGTTTTGGAACATTTTTGAAAAATTTGTTACAGTACAGACCCCCTCGAATTCGAGGCGTTTTTGCGCGATTTTCAGCGCAAAAACCCGAGTGGAACGGCGTTCGCCCCATTCGCGAAGCGAATTCAGAATGGGCGAACGCAAGTTACTATTCACGCCCTCGATAGGGCGTGAATAGTAACAAAAATTTTGGACAGATAAGATTTTCTTTTATAAACCTATTGACATAGTAGGCAAATAGAATTATAATCTGCGCATGTCAAGTGATAATACTTCCAGAAGATTATAGAAGAAATCAAGACTGCTCCGGGATTGAAAAAGCCTGTGCGGCAGTAGAACGGGAGGATATATTATGAAGATTTACGCGGACAACGCGGCGACCACGAAAATGAGCAGGAAGGCGATCGATACCATGATCCCTTACATGGAGGAAATCTATGGGAATCCCTCCAGCCTGTATGAGACAGGACAGCGTGCCAAGGAAGCACTTGAGTCTGCAAGAGAGGAGGTCGCGGCTGTCATCAATGCTTCTCCGCAGGAAATCTTTTTTACATCCGGCGGGAGCGAAGCCGACAATCAGGCGCTGAGGTCAGCAGCGGCTTTCGGGGCAAAGAAAGGGAAAAAGCATATCATTTCCTCCGCCTTTGAGCACCATGCGATTCTGCACACTTTGAACAGGCTGGAGAAAGAGGGATTTGAAGTGACTCTCCTTCCTGTCCATGAAAACGGGATTATCCTGCCGCAGGAGCTGGAAGCGGCGATCAGGGATGATACATGTCTGGTCACCATCATGACTGCCAACAATGAGATCGGCACGATCCAGCCGATCAAAGAGATTGGAGAAATATGTAAAAAGCACGGTGTCCTCTTTCATACGGATGCCGTGCAGGCAATGGGACATCTGCATGTCGATGTAAAAGAGTGGAATGTGGATATGCTGTCTGCCTCCGCCCACAAGTTCCACGGTCCCAAGGGCGTCGGATTTCTGTACGCCAGGAAGGGAATAGTCCTCACCAATCTGATCGAGGGCGGTGCGCAGGAGAAAGGAAAGCGGGCCGGCACGGAAAACGTGCCGGGCATCATGTCCATGGCGGCGGCTCTGAAGGAAGCTGCTGAAGGAATAGATAAGAACATGGCGCATCAGAGCGCGCTCAGGGACAGGCTGATCAGAGGCCTGTCTGAGATTCCCCACTCCGCGCTGAATGGAGACCAGAAGAAGCGTCTGCCGGGAAATGTGAATTTCTGTTTCGAGGGAATTGAGGGCGAATCCCTTCTGCTGCTTCTGGATGACAAGGGAATCTGTGCTTCCTCAGGAAGTGCCTGTACCTCGGGGTCGCTGGACCCCAGCCATGTACTTCTGGCAATCGGGAGGGTGCACGATGTGGCACACGGATCCCTCAGGCTGACCCTCGGGGAGGATATCACTGAGGAGGAAGTCGATTACATGATCAAATCGGTCAAAGAGGTCGTCGAATATCTCAGAAGCTTTTCACCGGTCTGGAGGGACCTGATGGCAGGAAAGACTCCTTTCATTCTGTGAATACAGAACATTCTTTAAATACAGGACATTCTTTAAATACAGGACGCGGGAAACCGCGCGTGGCATATACAAATGATCAATAAAGCGAATGTGAAATTTCTGCGGGAGCGACGCGGCATGAAATCGGTAAAGCGAATATGAGATTTCTGCGCAAGCGATGCGGCATAAAGATCAGTAAAGCGAATGTGAAATTTCTGCGAGAGCAATGCGGGACAAAGCCGCATGAGGATGGAGGAGAAAAATGGCACTGTACAGTGAAAAAGTAATGGATCATTTCAGGAATCCCCGCAATGTGGGTGTCATCGAGGACGCGGACGCGGTCGGCGAGGTCGGCAACGCCAAGTGCGGCGATATCATGAAGATGTATCTCAAGATCGAGGACGATATTGTAGAGGATGTGAAATTTGAGACCTTCGGCTGTGGAAGCGCAATCGCCTCAAGTTCCATGGCTACGGAGCTGATCAAGGGCAAGCCTGTGAGCGAGGCCATGCACCTTACCAATAAAGCCGTGACCGAGGCGCTCGGCGGCCTTCCGGCTTACAAGCTGCACTGTTCGGTCCTGGCAGAGGAAGCGATACACTCAGCACTTGAAGATTATTATTCAAAGAATCCTGAAAAGAAGCCGGCAGATTTTGAAAACAGGCCGGTGCGGGATCCTCATGATGAATCATAAAACTGTATAAAAGGGAGAATAAAAATGAGTAAATATAAATTTGAAACACTTCAGCTTCATGTCGGACAGGAACAGGCGGATCCGACCACGGATTCCCGCGCTGTGCCGATTTATCAGACAACTTCCTATGTGTTTCACAACAGTCAGCATGCTGCTGACCGTTTCGGCCTTGCGGATCCCGGCAATATTTATGGAAGACTGACCAATTCCACACAGGATGTGCTGGAAAAGAGAGTGGCCGCCCTCGAAGGAGGAAGCGCAGGCCTGGCCCTTGCATCGGGAGCCGCGGCGATCACATATACCATTCAGGCCCTGGCGCCCAACGGGGGACATGTCGTAGCCCAGAAGACTATCTACGGCGGCAGCTTCAACCTGCTCTCCCACACTCTGCCTCAGTTCGGGATCACGACGACATTTGTGGATGCCCACAATCTGGAAGAGGTTGAGAACGCTATTCAGGAAAATACCAGGGCTGTCTATCTGGAGACGCTGGGAAACCCTAACAGCGACATCCCGGATATAGACGCGATCGCGGAGATCGCCCACCGCCACGGACTTCCGCTTGTCATTGACAATACTTTCGGAACTCCCTATCTGATCCGACCGATTGAACACGGGGCTGATATCGTGGTACATTCGGCGACCAAATTCATCGGGGGACACGGAACGACCCTGGGCGGTATTATCGTTGAGTCCGGAAAGTTCGACTGGGAAGCCGGCGGCAAATATCCCCAGATTGCCGAGCCCAACCCCAGCTATCACGGAATCTCCTTCTATGATGCGGTCGGCCCCGCAGCCTTTGTCACTTACGTCCGCGCCATTCTCCTGCGCGATACAGGAGCCGCGATCTCTCCCTTCAATGCCTTCCTGCTTCTGCAGGGCGTGGAGACCCTTTCTCTCCGCCTTGAGAGACATGCCGAAAACACAAAGAAGGTCGTGGAATACCTGCAGGCACATCCCCTTGTGGAAAAGGTGAACCATCCTTCCCTGCCGGACCATCCCGACCACGAACTGTATAAAAAGTATTTCCCCGACGGGGGCGCGTCTATTTTTACCTTCGAGATCAAGGGGGGTCAGAAAGCAGCCTGGACTTTCATCGATCATCTGGAGATCTTCTCTCTGCTGGCAAACGTCGCGGATGTCAAGAGCCTGGTGATCCACCCCGCTTCGACCACCCACTCACAGCTCTCCGAAGAGGAGCTTCTCGACCAGGGAATCCGCCCCAATACCATCAGGCTCTCTATCGGCACCGAGCATATCGATGACATAATCGCCGATCTGGAGAAGGGATTCAAGGCTGTAAAGAAGGCGGACGCATAAATTCCGCCATTTCATAAAAAGAAAATACTGTCATTACGAAAGATAAATACTGTCATTCCGAAAGAAAACTGAAAGCAGGAATAGTCCGGCATAAGAAAGGGAAACATCATGTCAAACATTTATAAGGGAGTCGTTGAACTGATCGGAAATACACCTCTGGTGGAGGTTGTCAATATTGAGAAGGAACTGGGGCTGGAGGCCACGGTTCTTGTAAAGCTGGAGTACTTTAATCCCGCAGGAAGCGTCAAGGACAGGATCGCCAAAGCCATGATCGAGGATGCCGAGAGCAGGGGAGTTCTGAAAGAGGGAGCGGTCATCATCGAGCCGACTTCCGGAAATACCGGCATAGGCCTTGCCTCAATCGCCGCGTCCAAAGGATACCGCGCCATTTTTACAATGCCCGAGACAATGAGCGTGGAGCGCAGAAATATCCTCAAGGCCTACGGTGCGGAGATCGTCCTGACAGAGGGTGCCAAGGGAATGCCTGGAGCCATCGAGAAGGCAAAGGAACTGGCAGCGGAGATCCCTGGCAGTTTTATCCCCGGACAGTTTGTCAATCCGGCAAATCCGGCAGTTCACAAGGCCACTACAGGCCCCGAGATCTGGAATGATACAGACGGAAAAGTGGATATTTTCATTGCAGGCGTAGGCACTGGCGGCACTCTGACCGGCACCGGTGAATTTCTGAAGGAAAAGAAGCCTGAGGTGAAGATCGTGGCTCTGGAGCCGGCGGACTCTCCGGTCCTGTCTGAAGGCAGAAAAGGACCTCACGGAATCCAGGGAATCGGCGCGGGCTTCGTGCCGGATGTACTCAATACCAAAGTGTATGACGAGATCTTCCGCGCACAGACAGCTGACGCTTTCGCGGCCGCCAAACTGCTTGCGAAGAAGGAGGGCATCTCCGTCGGAATTTCCTCAGGCGCCGCCCTGCACGGAGCAATCGAACTTGCGAAGAGACCCGAAAATAAGGGGAAGATCATCGTAGCCCTGCTGCCTGACAGCGGTGACAGATACTATTCGACCGCCCTGTTCACGGAATAAAAATGAACTGCCCGCAGCCGGCGCGCAAGACTCGCTAGCGAGTCTTGAATCATGCTGCCTGTATTCTTTTCACAGATGCCGTCAAACAGACGTGTCCGGCATGACTGGAAGAGAATGGCGGGAAAGCTGATGGATTACAAATAAAAGAAAAAGTAAAAACAGGAAAAACAAAAGAAGACAGAAGTAAATGAGACTGCCGTGCTTTGAGATTGGCTCAATCTCCGCGCATGGCAGTCTTTTTGTGACGCATCATGCGCAATGCGGTTTTTTAGCCTGGCGGCGGACGCGGTCCGGCTGGAGACAGAGGGCGGCAGGACGTGGTGCCTCCTATGCACTGCTGAGCAGGATAATTCTTACCGTTGCAATATTCCTGATCTCAGCCGCAGGATTCCCGAGTCTCCTTTTGCGGGACCTGCGTTCAGAAAGGAAACGCTCTTCATCGACATCCCGGCTGGTCTGCGGTATACTTATAATTCAATTAACAGAAACATTCTGCATCGGGAGAGAAAATAATGCCTTTCAAGATCATCAGAAACGATATTACCAAAGTGCATGCCGACGCAATTGTCAACACGGCAAATCCTGATCCGACTTACGGCGCAGGTACAGATTCCGCCATATACAGGGCGGCCGGCGAGAAGAAGCTTCTGGCGGAGCGCCGCAGGATTGGTCGTCTGGGGGTGGGAGAAGCCGCGGTCACTCCGGCATTTAACCTGAAGGCGAAATATATCATTCATACAGTGGGACCTGTCTGGGTGGACGGAGAGCACAGAGAATTCGAACTGCTGGCTTCATGCTATCGCAAGTCACTGCAGATTGCCCGCCGTCTGCACTGCCGCAGCATCGCCTTTCCCCTGATCTCAACAGGCACCTATGGCTTCCCCAGAGAGAAGGCCCTCAACATTGCCCTTGACCAGATCTCGTCCTTTCTGGAAGAAGAGGAGATGGATGTCACTCTGGTGGTTTTCGACAGGAAAACATTTGAGCTTTCATCCGAACTGAGGAAGGATGTCAGCCAGTATATCGACGAGCATTATGTGGAGAACCGTCTCCGGAAGGAATACAGCGGCAAGTATCCGGGGAGAAGGCAGGGAGGCTCCGATCATATATTGGAGTATCTGAGGTCCCGCCGACGCGCGGATAAATCTTCACAGGAGCTCAGCGCGGACAAATCCCCCCGGGAGCTCAGTGCGGACAAAGCTCCGCAGGAGATGAGCGCGGACCGGGAGCAGATCCCTGTGCCCGCCATAGACACAGGGGAAGTGCCGGATATCTTTCTGGAGGAAAGCCCTGAGGAGTACTCTGCTATATTCCCGGAGCATTCCGGATCCGGGTCTGATCGCGAACTGTCTTTTTCGGAGGAACCTAAAGGCACTTATCCGGACAGACCGGAACCCGGGAGCGCTTATCCGGACAGACCGGAACCCGGGAGCGCTTATCGGGATAGACCGGAGCCCGCGGACGCTTATCTGGACAGACCGAAGCCCGGGGGGGATTATCCGGAGGGATCGGAGCCCGGGGACGCTTATCCGGAGGGATCGGAAGAAACTGCTCCGGAAGTTGTTCATCCGCAGGATGCTCAAGCGGATGAAAGCGAAGTCTTTTATTCCCGTAAATCCGGTTCGGAAGACCTCTTACCGGGTGCAGGAGATTCATATCAGAGTCCTTCCGGGAGTCCCCGGGATTCTGCGGAACATATGGCAAGGGTGGACGCCTACTCCCGGCCGGCAGGGAAGCGCCCATCGAAAAAACCTTTTCGCGAAGAGGAAAGGCGGGTTGAGAGCGGCAGCTCCGTCCACAGGAGAAGCCTTCAGGATGTCATCTCCCATATGGGCGAGAGCTTTCAGGAATGCCTCCTGAGGATGATTGACGAGAGAGGGCTCACCGACGCGCAGGTCTACAAGCGCGCAAATCTTGACCGAAAGCTGTTTTCAAAAATCCGCTGTAATCCCAATTACAGTCCCAGCCGCCGCACAGTGATCGCGCTTGCGATTGCGTTGGAACTGAACATGGACGAAGCAGTGGACCTGCTCAGGAGAGCGGGAATGGCACTCTCTCCGGGGAACAAATTTGACCTGATTATTTCTTATTGTATTCAGAACGGGATTTATGATATTTACAAAGTCAACGCTCTGCTCTTCGATTATGACCTGCCGCTTCTGGGGGCAGTGTAACCGGAAAACAGCCGGTGCTGAAGAAAGGAAAAAAGACGGGAAATTCCCGCAGCTGACCGGCTTGTTCCAGG
>Ga0256407_10011765_pt1 | contig 12041 bp, 12 predicted proteins | sample RumenRJG_04DNA_FD_193489 | JGI IMG/M metagenome (GOLD analysis project Ga0256407, IMG submission 193489) | Bovine rumen microbial communities from Lethbridge, Alberta, Canada - RJG_04 | ecosystem: Host-associated > Mammals > Digestive system > Stomach > Rumen | place: Canada: Alberta... | reverse complement strand
GTTCTCGCCCGAGGAAGCCATCGTGGTGGGCGACTCCCAATACGATATCCTCATGGGTCGCAATGCGGGATGCGCCACCGTGGGAGTGAGCTACGGCAACGGAACGGTAGAGGAACTCATCCAAGCCGGAGCCAACCATATCATCGACGATTTTGCCAAGTTGGTCGACCTGGTGTGACTTCATTCTGGAGTCCAAGCCATCCGTCTTTTCTGCACGTTGGCATAGTGTGGTTTTTGTTAATTAAAGTTAACAAAAACCACACTATTTTGTTTTTGGTATTATTTTTGTGTTTTATAATGTCAAAAACTATTTTACAACCTGTTGCTGATGGTCACGAAATGGAACGATGAATACTGGCTGCTGCTCATGCAGCTCTACCTGCGCAAGCCGATGGGCACCAAGCCCCTCTACTCACGCGGGATGGTGGACCTGGCCCTTGAACTGCACCTGTCGCCACAATACCTTTACCGCAAGATGATGCAACTGCGCCGTCTCGACACCCCCCGTATCGAACGGCTATGGAACACCTATGCCAACAATCCCCATGAACTGAGCAAGGGCGTGAAGCTGCTCCGCAAGATGCAAGGGTTCAACAACGCCGCCACTTTCTATGAGGGAGTGGAGGTGAACGAGTCGTTTGAGACAGAATTCAAACCCCTGCCCGAGTGCGACCAACTCACCCCGATGATGCTGGTCATCATCCTCGACCTGTATTTTCACCTCACCCCCAACACCATGGTGGAAGACACACCCGAGATCAAGTCGCTCGCCAAGATGATGGGCATTCGTACCTCGCTCATCATCGAAGTGATGGACATCTTCCAGGTGCTCGACCCCTGTCTTCGCCGCACCGACATGCCCGACAGCTGTCTGGCAGTCCCCTGCAAACAAGTATGGCAACGCTTTGGCAACGACGACCCCACCCGGCTGGCAGCCTATGCCGCCCAACTCCACGAATACTTCAGATAGCCATGGCCACCAAACAGATACAGAAACAAACCCAACAGCAGAAAGCCAAGCAACGCCTCACTCCCCAGCAGGTGCTCGTGGGACAAATGATAGAGAAACCCATCGACCAACTGACCGAGTTTCTGAACCAGCAGATGCACGAGAACCCTGCCCTGGAGGAAAGTGGTGACAACTCCTGGGAGACAGAGCCAACCCCTTCGGTTGCAGAGATGGCCCCCGCGGTCGACGAGCACAGCTACAACGACGATGACTATCTGCCCGTCTACACCACTGGCAAGACGATGGAGCCATCCGACATGATGTCGTTCTACGACAAATTGAAGGAGCAGATGATGGAACTGGAACTCGACGAGCGCCAGCGGTTTATCATGGAATACCTGATAGGCACGCTCGACAGCGATGGTCTGCTGCGCAAGAGTCTCGACGCCATCAGCGACGAGATGGCCATCTACCACAATTTCGAAGCCACCACCGAGGAGATAGGCGAGGTGCTCAGATGCCTGCAGACATTCGACCCACCTGGAGTGGGTGCGAGCGACCTGCGCGAGTGCCTGCTGCTGCAAGTGGAGCGCAAGAAAGACCTCCGCATGCGGGAAGTGCTGACCAAGATTATCGGCAACTACTTCGACGACCTGCTGAAGAACCACTGGGAAAAACTGCAACACGTGCTCCATCTCACCGATGAGGAGAAAGTGGCGGCACGGCAGGAGATACGCAAGCTCAACCCCCGTCCAGGGTCGGCCCTGGGCGAAGTGATGGGATTCAACATCCACCAGATCACCCCCGACTTCATCGTGGAGACCAACGACGACGGACGGGTGGTCTTCACGCTGAACCGCGGTCACATGCCCGCTCTCGAGGTGTCGCAGTCGTATATCGAGTCGCTCGACAGCATGAAGAACCTCTCGAAACGCGAGAAGGAGGCCATTCCCACACTGCGCCGTGACATCGACAAGGCCAAGGGTCTCATCGACGCCATCCAGCAGCGGCAGGAAACCCTCAAGAAGACCATGGCCGCCATCATCCGGCGCCAGGAACGGTTTTTCATCGACGGCGACGAGGCCGACCTTCGTCCGATGACGCTGAAGGACGTGGCCTCCGACACAGGTCTCGACATCTCCACCATCTCGCGCGTGACCAACGAGAAATATGCCGAGACCCACTGGGGCATCTTCCGCCTCCGGTTCTTCTTCACCGACAAGATCGACATCGACGGTGAGGAGGTATCAACCCGCAAACTGAAGATTCTGCTGCAGGAAATCATCGACAAGGAAGACAAGAGCCACCCACTTACCGACATGCAGATAGAACAAGAGATGAAACAGAAAGGCTTCCCCATAGCCCGACGCACCATCGTGAAATACAGAGAACAGTTGGGCATTCCCAAATCCACACTCAGAAGGCAATGAAAGCAAAACACCTCATCCTGATGGCCAAGGCGCTGAGCGCCATTTTCTCGCCCTTCCACCTGCCTGTGGTTGGACTGGTTATCTTGTTTCTCTTCAGTTACCTGAGTTTCCTGCCCTTAGGCGTGAAAATCTACATCCTGCTGATGGTATACACCTTCACCATCCTTCTTCCCACCGCCATGATACGCCTTTACCGCCGCTATCAGGGATGGACCCGTATCCAACTGGGTGTGAAGGAGCGGCGCGTGGTGCCCTATGTCATCTCCATCATGTGCTATCTCACCTGCTATTACCTGCTCACAATCAACCATGCCTCGCATTTCATCGGCAGCATCGTGATGGCCTCGCTCATCATCCAGGTGGTGTGCGCCATCATCAATCTATGGTGGAAAATCTCCACCCACTCGGCAGCCATCGGGGGCGTGACGGGAGCCCTGGTGGCCTTCGCTATGATCTTCAACTTCAACCCCGTGTGGTGGATCTGCCTGTTGCTCCTGCTCGCCGGCATGGTGGGCACCAGCCGCATCATCCTCAAGCAGCACACCCTTGAACAGGTGGTGGCCGGCTACCTCGTCGGCATCGTCTGCGCCTTCCTGTCGGTAGTATATGTATAAACCCAACAAAACCATAACGACATGAATCCTATCGTAAGCATCATCATGGGAAGCACCAGCGACCTGCCCGTGATGGAGAAAGCCATGCAAATGCTTGAAGACATGGCCATACCCTTTGAAGTGAACGCCCTCTCCGCACACCGCACTCCCGATGCCGTGGAGCAATTCGCACGCCAGGCCAAAGGCCGTGGCATCAAGGTGATTATCGCAGCCGCCGGCATGGCCGCCGCCCTGCCCGGTGTGATCGCTGCATCGACCACCGTGCCTGTCATCGGAGTGCCCATCAAGGGCATGCTCGACGGTCTCGACGCCATGCTGAGCATCATCCAGATGCCTCCGGGCATCCCCGTGGCCACCGTGGGAGTGAACGCGGCCGCCAATGCCGCCATCCTGGCCGCCGAGATGATAGCCATCGCCGACACCGAGGTGGCCTCACGCGTGGAAGCCTACAAGGCCAACCTGGGCGAGAAGATAGAGAAGGCCAACCGCCAGTTGGCCGAGATCAAGAACTACCAATTCAAGACCAACTGAGCGATGACCGACCTGTTTAACTATACCCGCCGCGAGACGTGGGAGGTGAATGTGGGTGGTGTGCCCATGGGTGGCGACAACCCCATCCGCGTGCAGTCGATGGCCACTGTGTCGACCAACGACACCGAGGGATGTGTGGCACAGGCCAAACGTATCATCGAGGCTGGTGGCGAGTATGTGAGATTCACCACTCAAGGCACCCGAGAGGCCGAGAACCTACGCCATATCAATGCCGGTCTGCGCAGCCAGGGCATCGACACCCCCCTTGTGGCCGACGTACATTTCAATCCCCATGTGGCCGAGGTGGCCGCACGCTATGCCGAGAAGGTGCGCATCAACCCCGGCAACTACGTCGACCCGGCCCGCACTTTCCGGAAACTTGAGTATACCGACGATGAGTATGCCGCCGAACTGAAGAAGATAGAGGACACCCTGCTGCCCTTGTTGCAGATTTGCCGAGAACACCACACCGCCCTGCGCATCGGAGTGAACCACGGTTCGCTCTCCGACCGTATCATGTCGCGCTATGGCGACACCCCCGAGGGCATCGTGGAGAGTTGCATGGAGTTTCTGCGTATCTGCCACCGTGAGGCCTTCGACAACGTGGTCATCTCGATCAAGGCCTCCAACACCGTGGTGATGGTGCGGTCGGTGAGGCTCCTGGTGCACCAGATGGACCAGGAAGACATGCACTACCCCCTGCATTTAGGCGTGACCGAGGCCGGCGAGGGCGAGGACGGACGCATCAAGAGTGCCGTGGGCATCGGAGCCCTGTTGGCCGACGGCATCGGCGACACCGTGCGGGTGTCGCTAAGCGAGGAGCCCGAGTGCGAGATTCCCGTGGCCCGGCATCTTGTGGACTACATCACTGCCCGCGCCCACCACACGCTCATCCCCACCTCCGCAGCGAAAGACTTCGACTACCTGCGCCCCACACGGCGCCAAACCCACGCCGTGGGCAACATCGGTGGCTGCAACGTGCCCGTAGTGGTGATCTCGGCCGATGGCGACGTGAGCGACGGTGAGCAGAAGCCCGACTATATCTATTCCGGACAAACCGTCCCCTCCTCTGACGGCAAGCAACGCTACATCGTAGACTACAACGTGTATGATGGGCGGGAGAACACCTACCCCATTTTCCCTCATACCGCCATGCCGCTTATCGCCTCGGTAAAGGCCGACGTGAAATTCCTGGTGCTCAACTACGGCGACAACCTTGAGGAATACACGGCCTGCCTGAAAGCCCACCCCGAGGTGGTGGCAGTGTGCGCGAGCCGACATGCCAACCGTCTGGGCGAGCAGCGCGCCTTCGTGCACGAACTGATGAAGGCCGGTGTCGCCAATCCTGTGGTGTTTGCCCAAGCCTATGCCCACTCGAAAGAAGAGAAGAGCGACTTCCAGATAGAATCCGCCGCCGACATGGGTGCCCTTATGATTGATGGACTGACCGACGGACTATGGCTGCTCAACGACGGCGACCTGCCAACCACCGATATTCTCTCCACCTCGCTGGGCATCCTGCAAGCCGCCCGTCTGCGCACCAGCAAGACCGAGTATATCAGTTGTCCTGGATGTGGCCGCACGCTCTACGACCTGCAAGCCACCATTGCCCGCATCAAAGCGGCCACCAAGCACCTGAAAGGCCTGAAAATCGGTATCATGGGCTGCATCGTGAACGGTCCGGGCGAGATGGCCGACGCCGACTACGGATATGTAGGTGCCGGCCGAGGCAAGATCTCTCTTTACCGTGGCAAGGAATGTGTGGAGAAAAACATCCCCGAGGCCGAGGCCGTGGAACACCTGCTTCAACTTATTGACAACGACAAAACCCCAAAACCATGAACATCAAGCCCCAATACATCGCTTCACCCGACCGTTATGAACAGTCGGACGTGCTCTTCCGCCGCTGCGGCAAGAGTGGTATCCTGCTGCCCAAAGTGTCGCTGGGATTCTGGCACAATTTCGGCGACGTAGACCCCTACCAGCGCAGCCGCGATATCACCCACTACGCCTTCGACCATGGCATCACCCACTTCGACCTGGCCAACAACTACGGTCCACCATACGGCACTGCCGAAGAGACCATGGGCAGGCTGATGGTAGAGGATTTCGCCCCCTACCGCGACGAACTCTTTATCAGTTCGAAAGCCGGCTACGAGATGTGGGAGGGCCCCTATGGCAACTGGGGCTCACGCAAGTATCTCTTCGCCAGTCTTGACCAAAGCCTGCGGCGCATGCACCTCGACTACGTCGACCTGTTCTACAGTCACCGCTACGACCCCGAGACCCCTCTCGAGGAGACCCTCCAGGCGCTCGTCGACATCGTGCGCTCGGGCAAGGCACTCTATGTAGGCATCTCGCGCTGGCCCCTCGAGGCCCTGCGCTTTGCCGATGAGTACCTGCGCAGCCGCGACGTGCCCCTGCTCATCTATCAGGGCAAGCTCAACTTGCTCGACCGCTCACCCCTGGATGAAGGTATCCTCGACTACTGCCATGAGCATGGTATCGGGTTCATCTCGTTCTCGCCCCTGGCACAGGGCCTGCTCACCGACCGCTACCTGAACGGCATTCCGGCCGACTCGCGCATGTCGCGCGGCGGCTCGCTCAGCAGCAAGGACCTTACGCCCCAACTGCTTCAACAGTTGCGCGACCTCAACAGCCAGGCCGAGGCACGTGGGGAGACCCTCGCCGAGATGGCCCTGTCGTGGATCCTGGCCCAAAAGGGTGTCACCTCGGTGCTCGTGGGTGCCAGCAGCACCGCCCAGTTGGAGAAGAACATGCGTTGCATCCATGCCAAGCCTTTCGAATAGCGTCATTCCGCATCACGCTAAGGCATCAACCATAAAAATCGCTAATCACCTGTTGGATGATTAGCGATTTTTATTTTTGTGCCCCAAGAAGCACATTGTGCCCCGGAAGCATATCCATTATCATTTCACACGGCAACATCATCTTGTTGCCGACAAGAGACATCGGCGACTATTCCTCGCTGAAATCCTCTTTGCCTACTCCACAGATGGGGCAAACCCAATCTTCTGGAAGGTCCTCGAAAGCAGTTCCGGGCTCAATGCCGTTGTCGGGGTCGCCCACCTCGGGGTCGTAAACCCAACCACAAGTGTCACATACGTACTTCATAATATAAAAATGTATTAAGTGAGTAAAAAAATCATCGATGATCGAGCACATACTCCACCCGTTCCACCACCATTTCGGGCGTGATGTTGCGCAGACAGGCCCAGTCGCCCCTCATACAGGGTTTGTTGCCATAGATGCTACAGGGGCGGCAAGGCAGGCTCACCTGCACAACGTTGGCATCGGTCTGTCCCCATCCCAGGAATCCCGCATAAGGGTGGGTAGCCCCCCACACGCTCACCACGGGAGTGCCCACAAGCGACGCCAGGTGCTGGTTGGCACTATCCATCGACACCATCAAGTCGAGATGGCTCATCAGGATCAATTCCTCAGAAATGCCTTTAAGAAGGTCGGCGGCAGCAAAGCACCTCGGTATGTCGGCGCACCATCTCGCGAAAACCTCGCGTTCTTTCCTTCCTCCGCCAAAAAGGAAGATGCGGGCATTGGGATGCTTTTGCAGCAACATACGCACCACCTGCTCGGTCTTCTCAGGCTCGAGCACCTTGCCCTGATGGGCGGCGAAAGGAGCCACGCCAATCCATTTCTCAAACGTCTTCTTCTCCTGCAAGTCGGCAGGCGACAGCAGACGAAGGTTGCCACCCTGAGGAGGAAAAATTGACTTGAACTCCAAATTCACGGGATAACCCAGGCGGGAGAGCACCTCGGCATAGTTCTGAAACGAGGTAGGCTGCTGCACCATCTGCTTGTCTTTCGGTCTGACGAGCCGGCGCTTGCCGGAACGGTGCTTGTTGATATGCGCCACATGGAAACCATCGATAAGGAAACGCTGGCGCAGGTAATGGGTGCGCAGCACCCCGTGCATATCGGCCACGGCAGTGAAATGCTTGGCCTTGAGTCGCCGATAGAGCGCATTGAGTCCCGTGATGCCCTTCACCTCCTTCTTCAGGTCGACCTCCATGAACCCTACGTTGTGGGCAAGGCCATCGAAGAAGGGCCGGGCGAAGTCGCGACTGAGCACCGTTATCCTGAGATGGGGATACTGTGTGGCCAGCGAATAGACCACAGGCACCATCATCGCCACGTCGCCCAGTGCAGAAAAACGGATAATCAGGAGATGTTCGTTACTTGATGACATGACTCTACTTTTTCTTGTAAAGCACGGGATTGGTAGAAGGGTCGTTGTACATCTTCATCTGCCGATAGGTCTTCATATACTTACGGCCGGCAGCGATGTCGTCGAGCAACTGGTCGATGGCCGTCGACAGGTCGCGTTGCTGCTCGAGCAACACGGCCAGTTTCCCCCTGCAGCGCTCCAGATGAGCCTGGTCGGCATCCTTACGCTCCACCTGCTCACGCATGTGGTAGATTTTCAGCGAGAGGATAGAGAGCCTGTCGATGGCCCAAGCCGGACTCTCGGTATTGATACGGGCGTCGGGCAGCACGTTCACGTCGCTATACTGGTGCAGGAAATAGGAGTCAATCTGCTCCACCAGGTCGGTACGGTCCTGATTGCTGCGATCGATGCGCCGCTTGAGCGAGAGCGCCTCCAACGGGTCGATGTGCGGGTCGCGGATCAGGTCCTCAAGGTGCCACTGCACGGCATCAATCCAACACTTCAGGTAAAGACGGTTCTCAAGCGAGTCACGGTCGTAGGGATTGTTGATGGGCGTGTCGACATTGTCGAGGACATGATAATCGTTGACAGCCTTGCTGAAAACCTCGTTGTATTTATCAGTGTTTGACATATATTTCGTATATTAATGATTTAAGTCCCTACAAGGACGAACAATATGCAAATATAACAATTATTCAAAGACATCCCAAATTATTGCCTCTTTTTTTTCCCAATGGGGGCAAAAAGTTGCACAATCGTATGGTGTTTGTGCAATGCGACTTGCTTTTTTCCAAAAAAAATTTGCACACATGGATAAAAATTCGCACCTTTGCACCCGGATTTCAAAAAAAGAATATTAATAATCATTTTAAAGCAAAAGTATTATGTCAGAAATCGAGAAAAAAGTTAGGGACATTATCGTTGACAAACTCTGTATAAGTGAAGATGAGATTAAGCCAGAGGCAAGCTTCCAGAATGACCTGGGTGCAGACTCTCTCGACACCGTAGAGTTGATTATGGAGTTTGAGCGTGTATTCGAGGTGAACATCCCCGACGAGGACGCTGAGAAGATCGCCACTGTTGGTGACGCCATCTCCTATATCGAGGAGCACAGCAAATAACCCTACCTCCATACCTTTTTTTATGGTTTATAGTTGTCGGCACCGATAGTACATGCCGCACTATAAACCATAAAATTTAATGTTGAATTTCAATTGATAACTTAATGGAACTTAAGAGAGTAGTAGTAACAGGCCTTGGTGCCGTCACACCATTGGGCAACTCACCCGAGGAAACTTGGAAGAACGCAATTGCTGGTGTGAGTGGTGCGGCCGAAATAAAAGGTTTCGACAGCAGTCTCTTCAAGACACATTTCGCCTGTGAGGTGAAAGACCTGGCCATCACCGACTTCCTTGATGGAAAGGAGGCCCGTAAGATGGACCGCTACACCCAACTAGCCATGATAGCCGCCATCCAGGCCGTGAAGGACAGCGGTATGGATCTTGACCAGGAAGACAAGAACCGCATCGGCGTGATTTACGGTGTGGGCATTGGCGGAATCAAGACTTTTGAGACCGAAGTGAAAATGTATGGCGCCCATGAGGCCGCCGGTCCGAAATTCAGTCCGTTCTTCATCCCGAAGATGATTGCCGACATTGCTTCCGGACAGATTTCCATCCATTTCGGTTTCCATGGCCCCAACTATACCACCACATCGGCCTGTGCCTCTTCGAGCAATGCCCTGGCCGATGCCTTCAACCAGATTCGTCTGGGCAAGGCCAATGCCATCGTAGCCGGTGGTGCCGAGGCAGCCATCTGCGCCTGCGGCGTAGGCGGCTTCAATGCGATGAAAGCCCTCTCCACCCGCAACGACGACCCCACCACCGCCTCACGCCCCTTCAGCAAGAGCCGCGACGGTTTCGTGATGGGCGAGGGTGCCGGCTGCCTTATCCTTGAGGAACTGGAGCACGCCAAGGCCCGTGGAGCCAAGATTTATGCCGAGATGGTGGGCGAGGGCGAGAGTGCCGACGCCTATCATATCACCGCCTCACACCCCGAGGGTCTGGGAGCCCGCCTGGTGATGGAGAATGCCCTCCGCGACTCCGGTCTGCGCCCAGAGGACATCGACTACATCAACGTTCATGGCACCTCTACCCATGTGGGTGACATCTCCGAGGCCAAGGCCATCAAGGAAGTGTTTGGCGAGTCGGCCTACAAGCTCAATATTAGCAGTACGAAGTCGATGACGGGTCACCTGCTCGGTGCCGCTGGTGCCGTGGAAGCCATGCTCACCATCCTTGCCGTACAGAACGACATTATTCCCCCCACCATCAACCACGAGGAGGACGACAAGGACGAGGAGATCGACTACAACCTCAACTTCACCTTCAACAAGGCACAGAAGCGCACCGTGAGAGCCGCTATCAGCAACACCTTCGGCTTTGGCGGTCACAACGCATGTGTCGTTTTCAAGAAATATGCTGAATAATCTTATTGACAGGATAAGGCTCCCTTTCCGCAAGGAAAAGGAGCTTTATTTGTCTATTTACCACATCCTGGGATTCTTCCCCAAAGACATCAGTTACTACAAGCAAGCCTTGATGCACAAGAGCATCATGAGGCGTGAGAAAGGCAAGCCCATCAACAACGAGCGGCTGGAGTTTCTCGGCGACGCCATCCTCGACGCCGTGGTAGGCGACATCGTGTACCACCATTTCGAGGGCAAGCGCGAGGGATTCCTCACCAATACCCGTAGCAAGATCGTACAGCGCGAGACCCTCAACAAACTCGCCAACGAACTGGGCATCACCAAACTCATCCTGTCGTCGGGCAACAACGGCTCACACAACAGTTACCTGGGAGGCAACGCCTTCGAGGCGCTGGTGGGTGCCGTCTATCTCGACCAAGGTTACAGCGCTTGCATGCGCTTCATGGAGAAGCGCATTCTCGGCCAACTCATCGACATCGACAAGGTGGCCTACAAGGAGGTGAACTTCAAAAGCAAACTCATCGAGTGGAGCCAGAAAAACCGCGTCGACATCGAGTTCCGCCTCCTCGAGCAGAAGAAAGACCAGGGAGGCAGTCCCACCTTCTGCTACCAAGTGTTCATCGAAGGAAGAGAAGGTGGTGTAGGCAGCGGATACTCGAAGAAGGAGAGCCAGCAACTGGCCTCAAAACTCACGCTCGAGAAACTGCGCCGCAAGCCTCAGTTCATTGAGGCCGTCTTCAATGCCAAGGCCAACCGCACCAAGATGGAGGAGATGCCTGTGGAGAACGTGCCCGACACCGAGCAGAAAGAAGACTTCATCATCACCCAATCCAATACCGAAGAGAAAGCCCCACGCAACAAGAAAAGTGCCAAGCGCCGCACGGAAAACGAAACGGAAATCCCCGCTGAGCAACCCCCGACGATGGACACCGATGAGGTGGACGAGTTCGACCTGAGCGACATCACCGCCACCCCCAAGAACAGTCGCGAGGACATCATTGCCGCCGCCGAGGAAGCCGCCTTTGCCAGCGAATGACCTTTTCGTGCATCCCCACCCATAAAGCACGCACATCCGTGCTACGAATCTCCCTCTGCTGTGCACAGCAGGGGGATTGCCGTTAAAAATAGTGAAAACCACAAGTATTACAAAAGTTTGGGGTAAATTTGCATTTCCATAGTTTTGCCCTACGGGCAATATCACAAAACGAAATAATGAGCATAACAAAAATAGCCAGTTTGGTCTTCTCTGCCCGGCAGAAAGAACTCGACCGCCACTATCATGATGCCGAAGCACTCCAGAACCAGGTGATGCACCGGCTGATAGAACGTGCCCGTGACACCGAATATGGCATCAACCATCTGTTCAGTTCCACCAAGAACTATGAGCAATTCGCACAGAACGTGCCCGTGAACACCTACGAGGAACTGAAGAACGACATCGACCGCATGCGTCATGGTGAGCACGACGTGCTTTGGCCTGGCAGCGTGAAATGGTACGCCAAGTCGTCGGGCACCACCAACGACAAGAGCAAGTTCATCCCCGTGAGCAACGAGGGACTCCAGCATATACACTATGCCGGCGGGTTCGACTCCGTGGCCCTCTACCTGCGCAACAACCCCAAGAGCCGCCTCTTCGACGGCAGGGCCCTCATCCTCGGTGGCAGCCATGCGCCCAACTACAACTTCAGCAACTCGCTGGTGGGCGACCTGAGCGCCATCCTCATCGAGAACATCAACCCCCTGGCCAACCTGGTGCGCGTGCCGTGCAAGAAGACCGCTCTGCTCTCCGACTTCGAGGTGAAACGCGACCGCATTGCCCGTG
>Ga0256407_10011764_pt1 | contig 12041 bp, 15 predicted proteins | sample RumenRJG_04DNA_FD_193489 | JGI IMG/M metagenome (GOLD analysis project Ga0256407, IMG submission 193489) | Bovine rumen microbial communities from Lethbridge, Alberta, Canada - RJG_04 | ecosystem: Host-associated > Mammals > Digestive system > Stomach > Rumen | place: Canada: Alberta... | reverse complement strand
TGGGAGAGCAATACTTCAAAGGCGTGTTGGCCGGTTATCTTGGGGCGAACTTTATGTGTGGCCCTATAACCGAATGGCAGATAGATATCATCAAAGAAAACATTTCGCATTATTGTGAAGCGACAATAGACCATTCCCAGCTCTCATATCAAGAGAAAGAAGACCAAAAGCGCCAAATGAAACAAAGCCTGGAAGTGTATATCCAGGGGGTGAAGGATGAGTTAAAAAGAGAGGGGAGGATGGTATCATAATAAGTTACAGCCGTCTTGATAGCTATATATATTTAGTTTTATAACAATAACAAACATGAAGAAACCGTTCAAAATATTATGCATAGATGGTGGAGGTATCAAAGGAATTTTCTCAGCTCAAGTATTAGCAGAGTTTGAAGAGGCTTTTGGTTCATTGACCTCTGAGCGCTTTGATTTGGTATGTGGCACCTCAACCGGTGGTATTATTGCACTTGGTGTGGCCGCAGGGATTCCAATGAAGGACGTTGTGAAATTTTACATTGAAAACGGCCCAAGGATATTTGCCCATAAAAAGAAGTTATGGGGATACTTGGAATGGCCTATGATACTTAAACAAGCACTTGCATGGTCGAAATACTCGGATAAGGAACTAAGAAAAGCTCTTAAAAATGTTTTTAAAGACAAAACGATAGGGCAGAGTCAGAACTTATTATGTATCCCCGCCTTTAATATAACGAGTTCTACCCCAAGAATATTCAAGAAAGACTATGGACATCTGAATCAAGATGATAGTAAGACGTTCGTGGAGGTGGCACTTGCAACTTCTGCAGCCCCAACTTATTTCCCGATACAAGAGATTGATCATGTGCAATATGTGGATGGGGGAATATATGCAAATAACCCTGTGCTGGTAGCACTGACAGAAGCGGTCTTCAAAGGATATTGGATAAAGCCGAAAGCGAATAGAGGAGAAGATGATTTTGATGGCGTGCAGATATTGTCGATAAGCAGTTGCGTACTGCCGTCAGGAGACTTTGCAGGTTTCAAACGGAGGTCATTTGTCAAGTGGATAAAGACATTGTTTGATGCCTATAGTAATGGACAAAGTAAGTCAGATCTTTTTTTTATTGAACAAATAAGGAGTCATCTTGATTTTGAGGTGAACATAAAGCGTGTGGAAAATGCACCTTTATCGTGCATACAGGCGAAAAAGGTTTCGATGGACAAGGTTGGCAAAAGTTCTATGAGTATCTTACAAGGTCTGGGTAGTATTGTAGGAAATAATGCAAAAAATGATGAAGTAGTGAAACAACTATATAGTGAGAAGAAAACAATTGATGTAACAAAACTTAAAACTGAAGGATATGGCAAATAATCATCAACAGTTTATTGCTTTTGACGAAGTTATAAAAGTAACGGATACGCAGAAGGAAGAACTGAGAGAAAACCGCGAGGCTATCAGGACAAAAATCAGGAATTACTATAAAGAGCATTATCCTGACGAGATTCAACCTAAATTTAATATGCAAGGTTCGTATGCTATGTCAACTATATTGAACCCAGTAAAGGATTCGAACGGTTTGAAAACGTATGACCTTGATGATGGTGTTTATTTTATCAGTGATGATGAAGATGACAGGTTGACAATAGAAGAATATCATAAGAGAATACTTGATGCTGTGACAGGGCACACAGATACAGGGGAAGAAGACAAAGATCCTTGTGTGAGGGTACTCTATGCAGACGGACATCATATAGACCTGCCTATATACTTCAAGAAGGGTGAAGACGATGCACATCCGCAGTTGGCACACAAGAAAGATAAATGGACGGACACAGATCCGAAGGAATTCTATAAATGGTTCAATGGTAAGGAAGAACATCCTCAACTTAGAAGAATAGTGCGTTATTTAAAAGCGTGGTGCGAGTATGTGAGAAGTAAGAAAAACAAGAAGATGCCATCAGGCTGTATATTGACCATGCTCGCAGAAAAGCACTATGTGGCTGATGACAGGGATGATGTGGTAATGAAAAATATTCTAGCGGCAATTTACGATGAATTATCTGCTGACGACGGTTTCCATTGCTATAGACCAACCTTTCCTGAAGGAGAAGATCTGTTTAGTAACTATTCTGATACAAGAAAAAATAATTTCTTGACAGAACTGAAGGCTTTTAAGAGTGATGCTGAAAAAGCCATAGCCAGTAAGAATCCTCATGACGGATGCAAAAGATGGCAACTGCATCTAGGCCTACGTTTTTCTTGTTCAACGGCCAAAGATGTAGACGAGGACGCTGAGCAGAGGGGCTTCTCTGGTTCCATAAAGAAAAATAGCCAGTATGCAGGAAACTAAAGAGATACTGAAGCATATATTTGATGAACTATCTAATGAATATGATTTAGAGCCTGTGAATCAGGTGCCTATTGGCGGGAAGAATGAGAGAATTGATGTCCCCGCATGGCACATGACTATATTAGCAGAAATAGAAGGAATGGCAACCGAAGTGGAAATGTATATAGCATTTCCTCATAACTTTCCTTTCGAAATTCCTTTCGTTGTCGTTCCAGAACAGCGCTTCAGACATCTACCTCATATTTCATGGAGAACTCAGAAAGTCTGCCTTTATGACGACGGAACGACTTACGATACCAATAACATAAGAGGTGTTGTGAGGGAAACCATCAAAAGAACGATACGGTGGGTTGAGAAGTTCGCCAACCAAGATAATACGGATGAGTACAAAAAGGAGATTATAAACTACTGGTGTGAACAATATGATGGTGAACTGAAAGTAAATGGCAGAGCCATGTTCATAGGAGAAGTACCTAATGCCTTTTGTGAACTAAAAGGGTTTGACTATCTTTTCAAGTCGCTAAAAACAGGACGGAAAAAGATACGCCGTGTATTCTATTCGACAGATGACGATAGGCAGATAATCAATTATCTAAAGAAAGATAAGCAGACATCAGAACTACCCGCATTATACATAACGTCTTTTGAATTTCCTAAGAAACCTCCTTATTCCATTACAGGAGAACAACTGATAGAAGGTATTAAGGACAAGGATGAATTGGTTAAGTTTAGCAAGTTCCTCAATAAAAATGGATGTTGTTATTTGATATTCAGTTTAGGAGTAGAATATGCTTTGGGTTGCATTCATATAGGGAAATTGAAGGTAGTTAGACCTGGCTTTAGGGTTCCCATAAAGCCTTTTGACCTGTTGAGCAAGTTTGAATACAAAACAAAGAAACTGGACAGATTAATGGTGTTCCAGTATGACAGTAAGCGCATCGCAAAAAGGACAGCAGGAGAACTGATGGAGCAGAAATCATTGGCTGTTATAGGACTAGGGAGTGTAGGTAGCAACCTTTGCTACTACCTAAATGGGTATAACAATACGCGATTTGCACTTATTGATAACGATAGCCTCAGTGTTGACAATATAGGGCGGCATCTGTTGGGGTATGATTATCTGAACCAAAACAAAGCATTTGCGGTGGCTGACTATCTGAGACGCTACCGGCCCGACAGAGAGGTTGAATGCAATGACACTACCATTGAATGTATTGATGGGAAAGCTTTCGATGATTATGATGCAATGTTTGTATGTACAGGTGATGTGATGTCGGAGAGATGGCTAATTAACCAACTAATGAGTAAAGAACTGAAGTTGCCAGTATTTATGCTTTGGCTTGAACCATTTGCCGTGTCGGGCACTATGATATATGTCAACCCTGAAGATAATGAATCCTTGCCTAAACTGAATGCTTTGTCGGAAAAGAACTTTGAGGCATTCTGCCTGATTGATAAAGAGGAATATGACGATGGCACAAAGTTGACGAAGTATGATGCAGGATGTAATGGCAGCTACGCTCTATATTCTGCCAATGATGTTACAATGTTTCTTTCGGCCATGTTTCCTTATATTGATAAACTGCTTTCGTCACCAGCACAATCAGTCTGTTTCAGATGGAATGGCAACATAGATGTAGCACGACAAAAAGGCATTAAACTCATACCGGAATGTGTTGGTTTAAGAAAAAACGAGGTAATAAAGTTGACGCTTTAAACATTGCAGCACTACGGTTTGAAGTGAAGCAAGAGGTGCTGGAACAACTGAGGGCCTATGCACAGCATGAAGGAAACGAACAATGTGGTGTACTTACGGGGTCGAAGATAAACGATAAGACTTATCGGATTTCTAAAGTGTCGCCACCTTGCGTTGCAAATAATACACGGTGCAGATGCGAAAGGGACGCTAAAAAGGCCAATGAATTTATCAGGAATGATTATGAGCAATCAAGTCACACAAGGACTTATATGGGAGAATGGCACACTCATCCAGAGCCTTGTCCACGTCCATCGTGGACGGATTCTTTTTCTATAATTAGCAACTTTAAGGAATCTGCGTTAGACTATCCCTTCTTGATAATGAGTATAGTGGGTACTGAGACTCTTTATTTCAGTGTTTATGATGGGGTTAATTTTAATACGATAGAACCAATTGAAGTTTAGAATATGAATTCAGAATTTAAACAGAAACTATCAACAGTCATTAAAAATCTAAGTGACTATTCGAATCAGTTGAAAAATATGGCCGGAACCGAGCCTACCATAGAAAAACTATGGAAAAAGGTTGAAGACATGGCGAATGCGATGCCTACGACAGAGAGTATTTTTGATAAGTTAGAAAATGCAGAATCTTCGTATGCTTTGGATGTTTTTCTTCAGCAGGATGAGTATATGCGTTGGCTGTTGTCTGAACTTGATGCTGATAGGGGAAATGGTTCGCTACAGAAAATTGTAGAGAACACACTGACAATGCTAATGCTAGTGCAGATGTGTGAGTTTCATGTCTATGGCACGTGTAAAGCTAAGGGACTTATAAATGATATGAATTTGCTTAAAAAAGAATAACGGCGACAGATAAGTCTAGTTTTCATAAAATAGCAACACGTTAAATAAAAGATGATTTGAATTATGAACATGAAATTGAGAAATATTCCTTTCTCTCCGCCGGATATGACGGAGGCAGAGGCTGCAGAGGTTAGAGAGGCTATTCTCTCAGGTTGGATTACTACGGGTCCTCGTACAAAGAAGCTAGAAGCACAGATTTCAGAATATGTGCACACGGACAAGACAGTGTGCCTGAACTCGGCAACGGCAGCACTGGAGATGGTGCTGCACCTGCTGGATATTCAGCCGGAGGACGAGGTGATAGTGCCGGCATATACGTACACGGCTACGGCATCGGTAACTCAACACATGGGCTGTAAACTGGTGATGGTGGACAGTCAGAAGGACAATGTGGAGATGGATTATGACAAGCTGGCTGATGCCATCACGGAGAAGACAAAGGTGATTGCACCTGTGGATCTGGGTGGTATTGTAGCTGACTACGACCGTGTGTTTGAGATTGTAGAGGCAAAGAAGGGGCTGTTTAAGCCTAACAATGCTTTGCAGGCAAAGATAGGTAGAATAGTTGTTTCTGCTGACTGTGCGCATAGTTTTGGCGCTAACCGCAAAGGAAAGATGGCAGGTGAGATTGCTGACTTCTCATCATTCAGCTTCCATGCGGTGAAGAACTTCACGACTGCTGAAGGGGGAGCACTCACTTGGAACTTGCCATTTGGCAATGAACAAGTTCCGGTTCAAGGTTCTTCGACGAGCGAAGCGACAAAGTCGATGACAAGGTTCAAGGTTCAAGGTGATGGTTTGGACTATTTGCCTAACGTACCTAAGAAGGAGGGGGAGACTTGGAACGAGTTGCTTTACCGCCTAAGTCAATTGTTTTCACTACATGGCCAAAACAAGGATGCTCTTGCTAAGACCAAACTTGGTGCCTGGGAGTATGACATTATTGGTCCTTGGTACAAGTGCAACATGACGGACATTATGGCGGCTCTGGGTTTGGTTCAGATAGAACGCTATCAATCAATCTTAAAACGTCGCTATCAGATCGTAGAGGCCTACAATCATGCTATCGACAACCTTAACGCTGACCTTAACGCTAACCAAAAGGTTGCCTATCTGAATCATGTGGGTGAGGATCATTGCTCGTCACACCACCTTTACATTGTGCGCCTACTGGGTAAGACTCGTGAGGATGCCAACAAGGTGATTGAGCAAATGGCTGAGCGTGGTATTGCCTGCAACGTTCACTATAAGCCGCTGCCTATGATGACGGCATATAAGTCACTTGGATTTGACATCAAGGATTATCCTAATGCCTATCATCTGTTTGAGAATGAGGTAACTCTACCTCTACACACAAAATTGAGTGACGAAGATGTTGACTATGTCATCTCAAACTTTGTAGAAATAGTACGTGAACTTTAACATTAACGTTGACCTTAACTAATGGGACCAAGGAACTTCAGAGAGTATCCAGTATGGAACGAGGCGGTAGATTATGCGACCTACGTTTATGAGGTTACAAGTCAGATGCCTTGGTTTGAAAAGAAGGGCCTGTGTGACCAACTTCAACGGGCTGCTGTCTCTATCAGTTCTAACATAGCTGAGGGTGCTGCTCGTTCAACTGATGCAGACTTTGCTCACTTCCTTGATTTCGCTTTGGGTTCTGCTTTTGAAGTTGAAACTCAGTTGAAGATTTCAAAGAACGTGGGATATATGGATGAAGAGCATTATCAAGAAATGACAACCAAGTTATCCTCTATTGAGCGTCAACTTAATGCTCTTATCTCATCTATCCGAAAGAGTTAACGTTAAGGTTAAAGTCAAGGTTGATTTATGAAAAGATTATTTGATATAGTAGCTAGTGGGCTTGGCTTGATAGTACTTAGCCCACTATTCTTAATACTTGCTATCTGGATTAAGCTGGATAGTAAAGGGCCTGTATTCTATCGTCAGGTGCGAGTCGGTTATAAGAACAAAGACTTCCGTATCTTTAAGTTCCGCTCTATGAGAGTAGGAGCTGATAAGGGAAGCCTTGTAACTATAGGCGGTCATGACCCTCGTGTTACACGTTCTGGCTACTTTATCCGTAAGTTCAAGTTTGACGAATTGCCACAACTCATTAATGTATTCCTTGGTGATATGAGCCTTGTTGGTCCACGTCCGGAAGTGCGTCACTATGTGGATTACTGGACGCCAGAACAAATGCATGTGCTGGATGTACGTCCTGGAATTACAGATCCTGCTTCTATTAAGTTTCGTAATGAAAACGAGCTGATGGAAAAAGCAGAAGACCCCGAAAAGTATTACATCGAGGTTATTATGCAGGAGAAAATTAAACTATACCTGGAGTATGTGGAGAAGCACAGCTTCTTCTATGATTTGGGATTAATTTTTAAGACATTTTGGGTGATAGTCAAAGAGAGATAATGGATGGACAAGATCTAATAATGCGTCTGAGTGACTTTATGGAGAATGAAACTCGTTCATGCTCTATGGATTTTGGAGGCATTACCCCTATCTATGTTTATCGCATGTGGAGCGAGAGCGTGCCGCTAGAAGAAATAGAGAGTGCAATGGCTGAATTAAAGTTTCCTGGCCGATGAAGAAAATTCTAAAAGCCATTTGGAAGTTTTGTAGTTATGTCTTTTGGCCACAGTGGGGACGCAAGAGATGTAATATGTAAGAATCAGATGGTAGATATAGACAAGTCGGTCATGGAACTGTTGGTTTGAAAGCAACTTCTAATATGAACGAATTATGATTGAAAAACCTGCCAAAGATATTGTTAGGGAAATAGTTGAAAGTAATCCATTCTGGGAGCACTTTATCTGTATCAAAGGTGAGATTAAAGAATCTTCTCAGGGGCTTTATATTGAGATGAGTGGTCATAACACAATTCCCGTGGATGCTGGTAAAGCTGTTATAAGACCCGATGGTGTTAGAAAATATTATGGATTTCTTAACTTCCGAGATCAAGAAGGATTTGGCGAACATAAATCTGCCCGTATAGACACTGTCCATTTTGATATGGGAAGCCTTGACTTTATTTTTCGAATAGTTGAGGAAGAGAAGTTGGAGGAATATTCTGTTAAGACGAGAGTCAAGCACAAAATGGATGTTTTTGAACATCTACAGCGAATCTGGAGTAAAGGAGAGAAAGTAAATGTTGGAGTTATCTGCTCAAAGGAAAGTTGTGCATTGGCTGATGTGCTGTGTGGTCTGAAATTGAATGATTTTCTGGATTCCCATAGCTTTTATAGTATTAATCAAATCGAAACTTCTCTTACAAAGAAACGTTCATTAATGGCTGGCTTAAGAAAGGCCGAACGAGGTGACTATGATGTTGTCATCATATCAAGGGGAGGTGCCAGCAAAGAGGAAGGATATGGTATCTTGGATGATGATGATGTGAAAACTTTTGTTGCAAATATGACAAAGCTCACGATTTGTGCCATAGGTCATGTAAAAGATTCACGTTCTGACAATTCATTTTATGAGGTATATGACTTTGATGCCAAGACACCAAGTCTCGCAGGAGTAAGATTACGCGAATGGTTGTTGGCATTTAAAACGATTCCTGAGAATCTGAAAGGAGAGAAGATTTGAGAGCAATCTCCAATAGGGGAATATGGCCTTTTCGATTTCCCCCGTCCCCTCTTAGCCAAGAGGGGCTCCACCTCTCCCTGTATTCCCTCTCCTCAGGCGAGGGAAAAATTGAGAATTTCGAGAATCCCTCATTCTCAAAGTTCTGGTATCGCTCGCGAAGCCTGTGCCCTAAAGGGCGAGCGATGCGTTTTTTATGAGATGGATATCAACCTGGAAGTATTCAACCTCGAAACCGATTTCTTCGGTGACATGGAATATGAGTCCCGCTGGGCTGACATGCTCTGTGATGCCCAAGCCCAATACCAGGACTATTCTGAGTTGGAGAAATGCCCCATGTGGGGGATAATAAAGGTTACAGGTTAGAGGTTACAGGTTAAAGAGTTGTTAAAGGTTAAAAGGTTACAGAGATGGAAGAGAGTACTTTTTCTTTTGAGAAGCTGAAAGTGTATCAAGTGGCGAGGGCATTGGTGAAGGACATTTATGTTCTACAGAATTCCTTTCCCAAGGAGGAAAGATATGCCCTTGGTGATCAGGTACGACGTGCAGCTACATCCATTACAGCAAATCTCGCGGAAGGTAGTGGCAGACAGTCTGTGAAAGAGAAGATTCACTTCATCGAAATCGCCTTTGGTTCCATGACCGAGGTGTTCTGTGAACTTCAAACCGCTTGTGATCTTAACTATATTGAAGAGTCACAATTGGATGCCCTTCGACCTCAATTTGCTGAAGTGGCGAAGATGCTGTCTGGGCTGCGGAAATCTTTTGAAACGAAGCAATAACTCTCCAGATGGAGGGGATTATAATAGCTTCATGGAAAACCGAAGGGGGCGTTGATTTAGATTGCGATGGAATTGCTAAGCAATTGACGAAATGAGATGGTCGAGACAGAGTCGCAACTTACATAAATAGGACACTGAGACAACTGTATCAAGGACATGAGAAGTAAATGGCTTAATATATTGGTTATTGTATTTACGGCTATACTATGGGCTATACAAATGATACCGACTCAAAAAGAAGGTGAGAATTTCTTCTTGCCCTATCTTCGTGAGTATAGGTATTGGATAGCCTTTACTTCTTTTGTCCTAGTAATTGTATATCATTTATACGACATATTTGTAGAGTGTGAACATATACAGAGAAAGTGGATAAAGAAATTCTTACGTCATATTGTTTACCTTGACCTGGGAGGTGATAACTATCATACCCGAGTCAGTATATTAAGACCTAAATCTGGCTACCAAATCTTCATTAAGCGTGTATGGTATTTCATTATATTGAGATTCATTGAGAATTTTAAAGAAAAAACATGGAAGCAGAGCTTTAAGCAGATCCCAATCCATTTGTTTTCTAAATACTTGATTGTATATCAAAGGTACAGCTATCCTCAGGAAAAGAAATCTTATACGTATTTCAGAGATTACGGTGAAAATGGCGTTGCTGTAAAATGTTACCGGGAAGGTATAGACTGTGCAGTTAATACTACTAGCATATCAGATATAGAATTGCCAGAAAAGTTTTCCGATTTGAAAGGAACAAATCTAAAACGCGTAAAGAAATACATGAAGGACTCTTTCATAGATGAAAAGAACTATGATTCCCTTCTGACTATGGTTAAAAGAGCAAACAATATATATGCTACACCGATAATCATCGAACAAAAGGTTTGGGGAGTACTGATAATTGATAATGATGAACAGAGTGTTGTTCCGTTTAAGAATATGATAGATCCCGTTATTGAGCGTTATATAAAACTATTCGTATTCACAATTGGCCACCTAAAAATGAAATAGCTATGTGCAAAATTAGAGTCATTTTCAAAACAGAGGATAATCGCATCCTGAATGATGCGGTTTATCAATTTGATGAGCTGGAAATAAGCCCAGTTGATAGACCATCATATATAACATGTGTTCCTCATGATGATAAGATATATCTGAATAGTTATTTCATCAATGAAGAAGAGGTGTTTACGAAAGTAATTGTTGACCCCAAGCTTAATTATTCATATGGGAAGGCGTCAGGGAGAATACGACAAATGATAACGTCTTATCCAGTATTCCATGATACAACTATGTTCAGGTGTACTCATGTTCTGCCTGATAGTCTGAATGTTAGGGCGGCAAATAATGCTAGGGAATATCTGAAACTATATAGTAAGATCTTGATGCTATTAGAAACGTCGATTCATTATATTGAAGAAGAATCGTCGGAATTGAAATGTTTGGAAGAAGATAAAAAGGATAACAGCTATGACCAATGAGGGCGTGGTTGTTTGAGTCAGGAGATTGTGCAGATACATCATAAGAGGTATGTGGGCAGGGTGAAGTGATATTTAATAATGACTTATTACAATGAAATACAGTAAAGATATGTTTAAGAATAGGCCGAGAGCCGAAATAAAGGATCCTAGAGCTCCTTTCCATCGCTGTTTTCGACCTGTAATATCCGGCCTCTCTGAGAGGGACTACCTTAATGATGATGATTACGCCCACAGACCTTATTCTTTTACAAAAGCTTTCCTGACGCTTCAGAAAGAAATAGAAGAATTGTTCTTGTTTGTTGAGCCTGCTGATGATAATAGGAAAACTTATTCGTACAGGATACAGCAACTGTTTATAAAGGTGTGCATAGAGTTGGAAGCAAACTTTAAGGCCATCATGAGTGAGAATACTTATTCGAAGGATAGTAACTGGTGGGACATTAACGACTATTGGAAGATAAATGTGTCGCATAAGCTAAGCGAATACAAGGTGTATATGCCAAATTGGGATGGGAAGAACAAAGAATTCGCTCCTTTTGCAGACTGGGAGAAATCGCCCAAATTGAAATGGTATAGGGCTTTCCAACGCACAAAGCACAATAGGGCATCACGACTTTGCGAAGCGAATCTTGGGAATTTAATGAATGCCTTTTGTGGTTTGTTCGTAGTACTAACAGCTCAATTTGGGGAGGAAGATTATTTAACAGGACCTGTACTTGTGGCAGTTAGTGGTAGGGATTCTTATTATGGCTGTGATTTTGGAATCGGTGAAATGTTAAAGCCGATATATCCAGAATGGAATGATGAGGATAAATATATGATTGCCTGGGCAGAGGTGTGCGAGAGTCCTGATAGGTTTAGAAAGTATGACTATGATGCGGTAGAGGACTATAAAAAGAAGGAAAAGGGCTAGGACCTACAATTGAGACGAAGAAATGACGCAGGATGAACGTTGGCAGAAACGATATGAGGAGGTGGTTGAATTTATTGAAGCCAATCATCAGAACCCGTCGAGGTATAGGATTGAGGAGCATGATTTGCTTAATTGGTTGAAGGCGAATCGTAAAGCGATGAATGCAGGGAAGATGAAACTGGAGAGGGTAGAGAAGTTTAGAAAACTTCTGGAAATGACGGAACAGTATAGGAGGAAGAACCAATGGGAGTGATGGTTGATGGAAGATGGCCTGAAGTCGGAAAGCTGTATGCCGAGATGAATCTTGATTGTGCAATAAGAATCGGAAAAGTTTGGAGGTTTAGGAAAATAATCGTATATTTGCACCC
>Ga0256407_10011763_pt1 | contig 12041 bp, 10 predicted proteins | sample RumenRJG_04DNA_FD_193489 | JGI IMG/M metagenome (GOLD analysis project Ga0256407, IMG submission 193489) | Bovine rumen microbial communities from Lethbridge, Alberta, Canada - RJG_04 | ecosystem: Host-associated > Mammals > Digestive system > Stomach > Rumen | place: Canada: Alberta... | reverse complement strand
GGCAGGGTTTCCGTCATGGAACTTCCGGGACTGTCGGTCAGGGAAATAAAGGGCGTTAAATTTAACCGGCATTTTATTCCGACGTCAGATTACATTCAGGAGCGGGAAAAAGAACTTAAGCCGTATACTGATATATGGGAACTTATTCATAAGGGCTCCTATCCGGAATTATATGACATTGAGCGCGACTGGCAGGATTTCTACTCGTCTTATGTATCAACATACCTTGAAAGAGACATCAATGATTTGATCGCAGCGGACAGCCTGACCTTTATGAAGTTTTTGACCTGTGTTGCCGCAAGGACCGGCGAGATGCTCAATTATGCCAATATTGCAACTGAGACAGGAGTTAGTGAACCGACGGTAAAAAAGTGGCTTTCGGTCCTGGAACGCACCGGTATCGTATATATTCTGCAACCCTACAGTTCCAGTGCTCTGCGCAGAGCGTTAAAGACCCCGAAGATCTATTTCAGAGATACCGGACTTGCGTGTTATCTGACCAGATGGCTTACCGCCGATGCTCTGAAAAATTCCGCTGTTGCTGGCAGTATGTTTGAAACCTTCGTGGTGTCTGAGATCCTGAAATCATACAGTAATGAAGGAAAGGATTACAGGTTCAGTATTTTCTACTACCGGGGCAGAGACAAAAAAACTTCGGTAGAGAATGAAATTGATCTGATTATCGAGGAAAACGGCGTATTGTATCCGGTGGAGATCAAAATGTCCGGTAATCCCAAGGCTGTGATGGGGGCTGCCAATCAAATCCTGGATGCGATCCCGGACCGTCAGCGGGGGATCGGTATAATACTCTGTCTTATTGATCGTAAAACCTATCTTAGAGAAAATCTGCTGGCACTGCCGATAGAATACGTCTGAGCAAATCTGCCGCCGTTTCATACATATCTGAACTTTTATTCCGCTGCGGACAGCGCCGTTTTACGGAAGCTGCCCGAAGGTGCTTCCGTCTGCATACCGCGGCGGTTCCGGATCCGTTTTGTATTTCCTGAAAGAAAAAATATAGAAATTTACTTGAAATCCGGAAATACGGCTCCATATAGAAAGTAATCAAATATGAATTGTTTAAGGAATATGTGACATGACAGAACAGACCGAAAATACAGCAGCAAATGCTGAAGATGTAGAAAAGAATACTGAGGATATCAATCAGGAAAACGCTGCTGAAACTGCAGAAAATGAAGCCCCAGCCCAGGAGGCCCAGGACGTAACCAAGGATCCAGAAGCACTGACAATTGTTATCCAGGATCTGAACAAAAAACTCAAAGAGGCGGATCTTCGCACTGCAGCTGAAGTGGACAACATGAGAAAGCGCAAGGACAAGGAAATTGATGACGCTAAAAAATATGCCATATCAAAATTCGCAGGCGATCTTCTTCCTGTCATTGATGCTCTTGAAAAAGCTCTGTCCACCATCAATCCTGAGGATGAGGCATTCAAGAATATCCATGAAGGTATCAATCTGACTCTCAAGAGCATGATGGCCACTATAACCAAATACGGCATGGAACAGCTTGATCCTGTAGATCAGCCGTTTGATCCGAATACACAGCATGCTGTACAGATGATTGATGCTCCTGAGGGTAAAAAGCCTAATACCGTTCTGCATGTTATTCAGAAGGGCTACAATCTGAACGGCAGAAACATCAGACCGGCCATGGTTATTGTTGCCAAACCGGAACCTCTTGATGAAAAAGTTTAAAAAAATTAACAAGAATTAATTTGAAATATGAAAATAGACCCTTATATATGAAGTAAAGGGAAATTTAAAGAATTAAAAAAATTTAAAATTTACAGGAGACATTAAAAATGGGTAAGATTATCGGTATCGACCTCGGTACAACCAACTCATGCGTTGCAGTGATGGATGGTGCTCAGGCTAAGGTTCTTGAGAATGCAGAAGGTCATCGTACAACCCCTTCAATTATCGGTTACACCAACGACGGTGAAATCCTTGTAGGTGATACAGCAAAAAGACAGGCTGTTACCAATCCTAAAAATACATTATATGCAATCAAAAGATTAATCGGTCGTCGTTATGATGATGCTGAAGTTCAGCGTGATAAGAAGGTTATGCCTTTTGAGATTGTAAGCGCAGACAACGGTGATGCCTGGGTTGAAGTTAAGGGCAAGAAAATGGCTCCTCCGCAGGTTTCTGCTGAAGTTCTGAAGAAAATGAAGAAGACCGCTGAAGATATTCTCGGTGAAAAGGTTACAGAAGCAGTTATTACCGTACCTGCATACTTCAACGATGCTCAGCGTCAGGCTACCAAGGATGCCGGTAGAATTGCTGGTCTTGATGTTAAACGTATCATCAACGAACCTACAGCAGCTGCTTTCGCCTACGGTGTTAACAATGTTAAAGGCAACAAGAAGATTGCTGTATACGACCTCGGCGGCGGTACATTCGATATTTCCATCATCGAAATCGATGAAGTTGACGGTGAAAAAACTTTCGAAGTTCTGGCAACCAACGGTGATACCCACCTCGGCGGTGAAGATATCGACGGTCGTGTAATCAACTACCTGGCTGAAGAGTTCAAGGCTCAGAACAACATCGATCTGCGTAACGATCAGCTTGCTCTGCAGCGTTTGAAGGAAGCTGCTGAAAAGGCCAAGATTGAACTTTCATCTGCTGAACAGACTGAAATCAACCTGCCGTACATCACAGCTGATGCAACAGGTCCTAAACACCTGAACCTGAAGATTACCCGTGCAAAACTTGAATCTTTGGTTGAAGATCTGGTTATGAGCTCAATTGCTCCGGTTAGACAGGCTATTGCCGATTCAGGTTTACAGCTGAGCCAGATTGATGAAGTTATTCTGGTTGGCGGTCAGACCCGTATGCCATTTGTTCAGAAGGTTGTTGCTGAATTCTTCGGTAAGACCCCTCGTAAGGATGTTAACCCTGATGAAGCTGTTGCTATCGGTGCTGCCATCCAGGGCGGTGTGCTGTCAGGAACCAAGAACGACGTTCTGCTGCTGGATGTAACTCCGCTTTCATTAGGTATTGAAACCCAGGGCGGTATCATGTCAACCCTGATTGAAAAGAATACAACTATTCCTACCAAGAAGTCACAGGTTTACTCAACAGCTGAAGACAACCAGCCTGCTGTAACAATTCACGTACTTCAGGGTGAAAGAAAACAGGCAAGCATGAACAAGTCTCTCGGTCAGTTCAACCTTGAAGGTATCGCTCCTGCTCCACGCGGAGTTCCTCAGATTGAAGTTACCTTTGATATCGATGCCGACGGTATTATCCATGTATCTGCAAAGGATAAGAACACCGGTAAGGAACAGACCATCACCATCAAGGCTTCTTCCGGTCTGAGTGATGAAGATATCAAGAGAATGGTTCGCGAAGCTGAAGAAAATTCAGAAGAGGATAAGAAGTTTGAAGAACTGGTTAAGGCCAAGAATCAGGCAGACCACATGGTTCATGAAACCCGCAAGATGCTTAATGAACACGGTTCAGCTTTAAGCTCCGGCGACAAGGAAAAGATTGAACAGGCGGTTGCTGATCTGGAAACTGCTTCAAAGGGCAACGACAAGGCTGAAATCGATGCCAAGACCAATGCGCTGATGCAGGTATCCCAGTCACTTGCCCAGGCAATGCAGGCTGCACAGTCAGCCGGTGCTGCAGGTGCAGGAGCCTCTGCAGGTGCTGATCAGTCTTCATCATCTTCAAACAATAATGATGATGTGGTTGATGCCGAATTTGAAGAAAAGAAATAATCGGTACTGACTGATTTAAATCAAAAAAACAGTAAGAGCGCATATTGGACTTCAGTGTGCGCTCATTTTGATATAAAGCGATAGCGAATTAAAATTATGAAAGATTATTATAAGATTCTGGGTGTCTCCAAGGATGCAACTGAAGATCAACTCAAAAAAGCTTATCGTCATCTGGCTATGAAATATCATCCGGATCGTAACCGTGACGATCCGAAGACAGCTGAGGAAAAGTTCAAGGAAGTTAAGGAAGCCTATGAAACTCTGTCCGATCCGCAAAAGCGACAGATGGTTGATCAGGGTATTGATCCTAACGATGCTCAGGCCGGTGGTTTCGGCGGCGGCGGATTCGGCGGTTTTGGCGGATTCGGCGGTGCGGATGCCTTCAGTGATATATTCTCCAGCGTTTTCGGTGATGCCTTCGGCGGCGGACGTTCTGCACACAGACAGTCCCGTCAGATGCGCGGTGCAGATATGCAGTATCACCTTGAAATCACTCTTGAAGAAGCGATCATGGGCTGTAAGAAGGATATCACCTATGATAACTATGTTCAGTGTGAAACCTGTAAAGGAAGCGGTGCTGCTGAATCAGGCAGCCTGAAGACCTGTCCTAAGTGTCACGGTACCGGTCAGATCCAGATGTCACGCGGCTTTTTCTCAACCATTCAGGAGTGTCCTCAGTGTTCAGGTCGCGGCAAGATTGTCGATAAACCTTGTTCTAAATGTCATGGCGACGGCCGTGTACGTGTAAAACAGACTGTTACCATAACAGTTCCGCAGGGTATTGAAGACGGTCAGAGAATGAGGCTTACCGGCAAGGGGCAGGCACCTCTCTACGGCGGTGTTCCTGGAGATTTGTATGTTCTGGTTTCTGTTAAGGAACATGCGATTTTCAAGAGACATGAGTCTGATCTGTTCTGCGAGATCCCGATCAGCTTTACCACTGCAGCTCTTGGCGGAAAGGTGGATGTTCCGACTATCAGCGGCACAGTTAGTCTGACCATTCCTCCTGAGACTCAGACCGGCAAGATGTTCAGGATCAGAGGCAAGGGTGTAAAATCCGTGCGTACAGGTTCAACCGGTGATATTATTGTTCAGGTGATTGTTGAAACTCCGGTTAAGCTTAACAGTGAACAGAAAGATCTGCTGAAACGATTTGAGGAATCCCTCAACGGCGGGTCCCAACCTGTTCATTCAGGTGTAAAGTCTGAAGACGGCAAGGCCCAGAGCAGCAGGAAAAATTCAAAGGATTCAGGTGATGAACACAGTCCTAAACAGAGCAGGTTTATGGATTTAATTCACAAGTTCTTTGATGATATTAAGAATAAAGGCAAGAAGGAATAATACTTATGGATAAGGTTCCAATGACTGTTCACGGGGCAGAGATGCTTCGTGAAGAACTTGAACAGCTTAAAACTGTTGAAAGACCTAAAGTTGTTCAGGATATTGCGGAAGCAAGAGAACATGGTGACTTGAAGGAAAATTCTGAATATCATGCCGCCAGAGAACATCAGGGCCTTATAGAAGCCCGTATCCGTGATATTGAGGGAAAACTGTCAAACGCACAGGTTATCGATATAACTAAACTGAAAAATGAAGGTAAGGTGGTGTTCGGTTCTACCGTAACCGTATACCGTCCTGATGAGGATAAGGAGATCGTCTACAAGATTGTAGGTGAGGATGAGGCAGATCTGACAAAAAATCTTATTTCTGTCTATACCCCGATTGCCAAGGGATTGATCGGAAAGGAAATTGATGATGTTGTAAGCATCAAGGTTCCGGCCGGTGTTATTAAGATGGAAATTGTGGATGTTCAGTACATCTAGAAGTTTTTGATCCTGTAAAAATAGAAAGTAAACACAGTCCAGAGAAGATCCGGATTGTGTTTTTTTGTTTTTAAGCAGGGATGATTGAAAGAGACTGTCTGATCAGTCTTTCGGAAGAACGTATTTTGATTCTTTCTTTTTCTGTTTGAAGATGGTCAGAACATTGCCGAGGAACTGTACGAATTCGGCTCCGGTAAGTCTGCAGATTTCGTCTGCCACCGCCTGGCGGTTTTCCTTGGTTGCTCCGTTCACCTTGATCTTCATAAGTTCGTGATGTTCAAGACTGGACTTTACTTCATCGATCAGACTTTCGGTGATCCCTTTCTGTCCCACAATTACAACCGCTTTCAGATCGTGGGCGCTGCTTTTTAAATAAAGTGTTTGATTTCTTGTAAGCATAGTATTTTTTACGATTAAAATTAGAATGCGGATATGATAACATAGAGAAACTCATTTTGTAACAGATTTTAAGGATTGCAGAGATGGAGATTGATAACTGCAGATGTGTTTTTCTCGATACAGAAACCACCGGTAAGTGTGAGGACGGCCCGGCACACATCGGACACCGTGTTATCGATATAGGTGCAGTCGAGGTAATCAACCGCAGGTTTACCGATAATAATTTCCAGTGCTACCTTAATCCTCACCGTCAGGTTGATCCGGAGGCGGTTCAGGTTCACGGCATCACCGACGAATTTCTGCAGGATAAGCCTGATTTCAAGGATCTTGCCCAGAAATTCATTGATTATATCCGAGGTGCGGTTCTGATTATTCACAACGCAAAGTTCGACGTGGGATTTCTGGATCAGGAGTTTGAACTTTGCGGATTAAAGGAAAGGATCGCAGATCTGTGTACGGTGGTGGATTCATATTCCGAGGCCAAGGAGCTGCTTCCGGGACATGCCAAGTACAGTCTTGATGCTCTGAGCAAGATGTTCAACCTCCAGCATAACTACGACCGTTCCTTCCACGGGGCTCTGCTGGATTCAAAGATCCTTGCCGATGTATATCTGGCCATGACCGGAGGCCAGAATACCATGGACGGAATGCTCAAAAACATGATGCATGACGTTGACAGTGATGATGCAAAGTCAGCTGAAATATGTCTTCCGGGAACGCTTACGGTACTTAGGGCGAATGAAAAGGAACTGGCGGCACACGCAAAGAAACTGTCAGGGCTTAACAAAACCCATACTTCGAACTGGGATAAATATTATTATACCGAATAGATTTCTGATAAAAGGCTGCACCCGGAGCTGTGCAGCTGTATGATCTCTCTAGCAGTCTGCGGTGTTGAGCGGAGTTTCTCTCATACCGTCGATTTCCTCTTTGATGGCAACAAACTTGTCAAAGTTTTCAATAAACAGCCTGGTCAGTTTCGGATCGAAATGTTTTCCGCTTTCCTCCTGGAACAGTTTGTATATTTTCTCCATCGGCCATTTTGACTTATAGCAGCGGTCCGAAGCCAGTGCATCAAAAACATCTGCAATTGCGGTAATTCTTCCGTTGAGAGGTATTTCCTCGCCCGACAGACCGTTTGGATAGCCTGTTCCGTTCCATTTTTCGTGGTGATAGAAAGCAACTTCGGCTGCAACGTTGAACAGTTCGATATTGGAGTCCTTGAGCATTTCATAGCCAATCTGGGCGTGGGTTTTCATTACCTGCCATTCACAGTCATCCAGTTTGCTCGGCTTGTGAAGAATTTCGTCAGGGATGGCGATTTTACCAAGATCATGCAGCGGTGCGGCCTGGCACAGCAGGTTTATCTCCTTCTGAGGAACACCCGCCAGTCCTGCCAGCAGTTCGCAGTATTTACTTACCCGTTTAACATGAATTCCGGATTCCTTGGATCTGGTTTCCACGATTTCGCAGATCCGGTACATGATTTCACGCTGATTGCGGTTGAGCAGATCGTTGAGATACATGTTGCGGTAATGGTTGGACAGTGTTTCCTGGAGCAGTTCTGCCAGATCCCGGTTGTGGCTGTAACGGGACGGATCATCAAGTCTGAACTGAAATACGATGCCGTGAAAGTCCGAATAGGCCAGAGTGGTGACGTCGTTTCCATCAAACAGACCTTCCCTTTTCCTGGCGGTTAAAGCGATTATCGGTGACGGCAGTTCCTGCGGATCAATTGATTCACCGGAATAGTAGTTATGAAACTCAAAATGGTCGCCCAGCGGGTTTATGAATGAATAAATGTGGTTTCTGGTTTCCTGAACGGTCGGGCGACGTCTGTTCAGGTGAAGGAACAGACTTTCATATACGTACATAGATGCAGTTTTGAGATCCGGGCAACTGATGAGCTTGTGGGAAAGCCGGTTGAGCTGGAGAATTTTTCCGGTTGCCACGTAAAGCATTCTTTTGTCATTGTAGGCACGAAGATTTGAACGGATCATGGTACGCAGTTTAGGTGTACTGAGCTCGGTTTTCTCCTTGTAGTCGTTGATATCGTACTTTTCCATAATCTCATCCTCGGGAACCTGACCGGGCTGTCCGGTTCTCAGAACTATACGGACAAGCTGGTTGTTAAGTTTCCTTCGGATGAAGCTGGCTACATCCAGTCCTGCTGTATCGGTCTCCATAACCACATCAAGGATTACAAGGGCGATATCTTCGTCTGCTGCCATGATTTCACAGGCCTCCTTTCCGGAGTATGCAGACAGAAATTCGATCGGCAGCTCGTCATATGTAATTCCGAGCATTGCCAGTTTGGTGATTCTATGGACATCGTCTTCATCGTCAACAATAAGAATTTTCCATGAAGAAAGATCCGGTTTACTGTTTGAATTGCAGGAACACAAACCCATGGTTTTTGAAATATTGTTGAAACTGTCCATAAAACTAACCTCGAATGCGCATCGATTCAAGATTTTACATTATAAAAAATTCCAAACTAAGAAATATTGAAAAACGGGAGATAAGTTTTTGATCTGTTTCAATAATCAACCGGCCGGAGAAATAAAGAATGTATTCAGGACAGTAGGATTAGATCCTTACATCCATTCCAGCGGTTCATCATCGCTGTCGATGTCTAGAGTGAAAGTTTTGCCGCAGCGGCAGCTGACCTCGATATTGTGGCAGTTGTCATGTTCGATCTGCTCTAGTTGATTGTGGCAGCGGCAGCAGATATACTGCGGTTCATAGCTGTCGGTGGTGTCGCCGTTCCTTTTGTAAAGACGGAAATAGAATCTGCTGTAGATTTTCCGGCATTTTCTGCAGTAGTACAGTTTATGCTCGTAGTCAAAATCCAGGGTATATCCCTGTTCCGCCAGTTCAAAAGCCTCTTTTCTGATTTTTTTGCTTGATACCAGAAACTCCAGCAGCGGTCTGCCGCCGTTTTCAGTACTGGTGACAAAAAGACTTACCGGATTGTAAAGGGCGGTCGCACCGTAGTCGATCTCGTAGACTTTCCCGCATTCGGGACATGAGACTGTATAGGTTACGCCGCCCATATTAACTTCCGGAAATAATGATGTTATTCGTTGATTACAACCTGGGCTTCATTGTCGCCGGCTGTTTCAATAGTACCCAGCAGCCATGCCTTTTCGCCTGATGCATTCAGGGAGGCAACAGCCTTCTCGGCATCTTCCTTAGGAACAACAGCAATCATACCCACACCGCAGTTGAAAGTACGGTACATTTCGTGACGATCCACGTTACCGTTTTTCTGCAGCCAGTCGAAAACTGCAGGCCAGTTCCATGACTTGCCGTCAATAACAGCCTTGGTGTTCTTTGGCAGTACGCGAGGAATGTTGTCCCAGAATCCGCCGCCGGTGATATGTGCCAGGGCGTGAACTCTTGCATCCTTCAACAGTTTGAGAACCGGTTTTACATAAATTCTGGTAGGAGCAAGCAGTGCTTCACCGAGTGTTCTTCCGTCAAATTCCTGGTTGAGGTCTGCCTTTGAAACTTCAAGAATTTTTCTGATTAATGAGAAACCGTTAGAGTGCGGACCGGAAGATGCAATACCGATGATGGCGTCGCCCTCGGCAACCTTGCTGCCGTCGATGATTTCATCCTCTTCAACCACACCTACAGCAAAGCCGGCCATATCATAGTCACCCTTGGCATACATGCCTGGCATTTCTGCAGTTTCACCGCCGATCAGTGAGCAGTTTGACATTTCACAGCCTTTGCAGATCCCGGTAATAACCTGGGTTGCCTTTTCAACATCAAGATGGCCGGTTGCATAGTAATCCAGATAGAACAGAGGTTCTGCACCCTGAACAATCAGATCATTTACGCACATTGCCACGAGGTCGATACCGACGGTATCATGCTTATCCATTTCAATGGCAACTCTCAGTTTGGTTCCTACACCGTCGGTACCTGAAACCAGAACCGGTTTCTTGTAGTTGGCAGGAATGCGGCACAGAGCGCCGAAACCGCCCAGACCGCCCATTACCTCAGGACGGGTTGTTTTCTTTACCACACCTTTGATGTTTTCAACCAGTGCTTCGCCTGCGTCGATATCAACACCGGCATCTTTATAGTTTAATTTTTGATCGGCCACTTGTAACTCCAATTATCCTTAAAAAATTTACTGCATATTTTAACCTATTTGCGGCAATTTTAGAAATGATATCAATCTTCAGGCGGTAAAGAAAAATTACATCATTCATCGATGGCGGACTGCAGCTGTTTTTTAGAATACAGAGACTCTTATGATCGTCCGTTGCATGTTTACTCAGCAGGTATGAACAGATAATTGCTACAAAAATGCATGATTGCAACAGAGACGATCTTTTTTGTGATAAAATGCACGCAAGTACATGATTAATCCCGGATGTCAGACCGGGTTCAGATTTGACTGGAAATATATTATGAGAAACAACAGATTACTATCAGCAGTGCTTGCCGTGCTGCTGCCTCTGTCGGTGCAGGCCGGCTCGCTGTCACGCAGTCTTACAGATCAGGAGTTCACTGTGGCTGTGCCTGGGCAGGACAGTTCATCCAAAGACAAATCAAGGATCTTCAAGGATGCTCTGAACAGACTGACGGAGAAACTGTCCGGGGGTGTTTACGATTCGGTAAATCTCAACGGACGTTCAATTGATTATTTTGTTGATAATTTCGGTTTCCGTAACAGTGATCTGGTGGTTAATTTCGACCGTATCAAGGTTATGCAGCTCTTAAGAAGCCAGAATATCCCGCTCTACCTTGATGCACGTCCTGACATTATGGTGTGGATGAGTATCTACGATGAAAAATACAATGTCAGCGATATTATGAGTGAAAGCAGCGCCAACTCCTTCACATCAAGTCTTATGCAGACAGGAAGCGGTTACGGCATGAAATTCTTCCTCCCGATTATGGACAGTGACGATGCATCGTTTGTGAATGACAAGGTGATCCATGATTTTGATGCCAACGCATTAAGTTCAGCGAATGCCCGCTATGCGACCCGCTACTATATAACCGGAACTGTGCAGGGGTACAACACCGAGAACGGGGATCTGGTGTGGAAGCTTTTCGAAGCCGGTTCCGGTACTCCGCTGTTCCAGTCGGTTGCACACGGACTTCCTTATGATCTGGGAAATATAGTTGCAAAGGATGTTGTAAAGTATTTTGCCAAACAGCATCCGGAATACATATCAGATGATGATGTGCCTGCGGTTGCAGAAAGTTCCGGCTTAAACAGTGCTCCTGCCACCGGAGAGGAACCGTCAATCTCCGACAGCAGTTCGCAGACGGCAACACCTGCTGTTTCAACGGCTTCCAACCGGATTGAACTGTTCGGCGGGGTGGTATCGGCAAACAAGGTCCGCATAGTCGTTGTGAATGTGGTCAAGTTCCAGGATGTGGTGATGGTGGAGAAATCGCTGAAGAATATCGACGGGATCAGCAAGGTTATGCTCAGCCAGTCACAGTCCGATCAGCTGGTTTACGAACTGACTCTCGGTAAGGACTACAAGGCGGTTTCTGCAAAAATCGGGGAAATTCCGGGGCTGTATATAGCTGATCAGAGCAAACCTTACAACTTCTATTTTGATTCACAGAGAAAGAACAACCCGGCTGTTCAGACGCTGAATACATCTGAAACCCAGACGGTAAGTTCGGAAACAGTCGGCAAGGAGAAAAATTCAGGTACTGCCGCTTCCGCAAAAACAGAATCAGGTAAAAATACCGCGGCCAGGAACGTAAATACCGGCACCGGGGAAACAGAGGAAAAGACAGCAAACAGTGCTGCACAGTCTGAAAGTAAAAAAGCTGATTCAGGAACTCAGGAAACCGGCGGCTATGAAGAAATCGAGGCAATCCCGATCCTTGATCCTAATTCTGTAAAAGATACGTCCAACCGGAAACTGTAGACTGCGGATTTCCGTATTTGATCATGTTATTACTGTGACAGGACTTGGAATTGGAACAATTGACTTTTACCTATGAGTTCAACGACGAGAAAACTCTCAAAACTTTTGTTGTCGGAAGAAATCAGGGGTTGATCGACAATCTGCTGCAACCGCA
>Ga0256407_10011761_pt1 | contig 12043 bp, 7 predicted proteins | sample RumenRJG_04DNA_FD_193489 | JGI IMG/M metagenome (GOLD analysis project Ga0256407, IMG submission 193489) | Bovine rumen microbial communities from Lethbridge, Alberta, Canada - RJG_04 | ecosystem: Host-associated > Mammals > Digestive system > Stomach > Rumen | place: Canada: Alberta | collected... | reverse complement strand
CAATATTATTGCAATTTTTGGATTTTGTAAAATTTCTAATATGAATTCATTATTTATTTCATTTATTAATGGATAAATATTTAATGATAAAAATTCATTTAATTGATCACAATTTCCATTCCATTTATGGATTATAGTATTATTATTATAATTAAATTCTATTTTCTCTTCTTCAATTTCTTTTATCTTTTTTATTCCAAAATAAAAAATTGATAAATAATTTTCGTTTGCTAATTGATTTAAACATGATATAAATGAATTATTTTCTTTTTTATATTCAACATAAGGAGAGATTGTTCCATATTTTTTAAAAAAATCTTCTTTAGAATTTATTGGAATTAAGGGATTTGAAGATATTTTTTTTAAATATTCTAAAAATGAAATTAATTTTATTTCAGGTATATATTTAAATTCTTTATTATTTATAAAAACTTTTGTTGTTGGATAATTTTGAATATTATAAAAATCACATATTGTCTTATTTAAACAATTAATTTTTATAAATTTAATATTTTTCAATATTTCATATTTACTTACTTCATCAAATATTGGAATAATTTTATTACTTTGTTCACACCAATTTTGGTGGAATATAATTATTACGTATTTATTATTTTTTATAAAATTAAAAATGTCATTTAAGTTAAATAATTCAATAGATTGAGTATTCAATTTTGTAGTATTTGCAATATTTTGATTTATTGGATATTTTTGTGAATATAAAAAAGGAATTTTAAAAATAAATATAAGAATAAAAATCAATTTTAGTTGTATCATTATCATAAAAAATATTTAAAAAACCAATGATTAATTTTAAATCTTTAAATTTATATTTTTTTTAATTTATTAAGCAATTTAATAAATATTTTAATGATTCAATTAAATAGAATATTTGGAATAGATTTTGGGGCAACTAATATTTGTATAGGTATATGGAATAATTATAAAAACGAAATTATCCCAAATGAACTTGGAAAATATCAAACACCTTCTTTAATATATATTTCAGGGGAAAAAATAATAATAGGAGAAGGAGTTAAAAATTATTTTATAAAAGAACCCACAAAAATTATACAAAAGTTAAAATTACTTATTGGAAGAAATTATAAAGATAAAGTAATTCAAAGTATAATTAAAAGTTATAATTTTGAAATTATTGAAGATATAATAACAGGAAAATGTTTATTTTTAATTAAGAATAATAATGAAAATTCAACATATAAAATAATAGACATTTTATCAATATTTTTTCAAAAATGTAAAAAAATAATTGAAATATATTCAAATAATAATATCATAAATTTAATAATAACAGTTCCATATAATTTTAATAAAACCCAGAGACAATGTTTAATTGATGCTGCAAAAAAAGAAAATTTTAATGTTTTAAAAATTATAAATGAAACAACTGCTATTGCAATGACTTTTAATTTGGGAAAAATAATTAATAAAGAAAAAAAATTTTTAATATTTGATTTGGGAGGTTCAACACTTAATATTTCTATAATAAAAATAGATAATGAATTTTATGATAATGATGAAAATGATATTGAGCAGTATATTAATGTTATTTATTATTATAGTAGTTTAAATATAGGTGGAGATTATTTTAATTATTATTTATTTGATTTTTGCATAAAAGAATTTAAAAAAATTCATGGAAATGATATTAAATTTAATTCAAAAGAAAAACAAAGAATTAAAAATGCTTGTGAAAAAGCAAAAATTGATCTATCATATATGCTAGAAACCTATATTTTCATTGAAAATATAAAAGATAAAATTGATTTCAAAATCCAAATATCAAGAATTGAATTTGAAATTTATTGTGAAAATCTTTTTCAAAAATGTATTAATTATATTGAAGAAGTAATTAAAAATTCAAAATTAAATAAAAATGAAATTGATAATATAATTTTAGTAGGAGGTTCATCAAAAATTCCAAAAATTAGGGAAATAATAAAAAAATATTTTAATAAAGAAATATTAAATGAATATTATAATAATATTATACCTGAAGATGAAATTATTGCATATGGAGCATCATTTTATGGTGGAAAATATTATAAAATATTAAACAAAAAAAAACTAATTTTATCATCTTTAGGACTTAAAATTTTAAATAATAAATTTGATATAATTATTCCAAAAGGAAGTGAAATACCTATTAAGAAAATGAAAATGTATGAAACATGTTGTGATGGACAATATTGTTTTTATCTATTTATTTATCAAGGAAATAATGAACAATGTGATTTAAATTATTTATTAAAAGAAATAAAATTTGATATAATTAAAATAGCATCTGCTGGAGAAGTTAAAATAAATGTAACTTTTATTGTAAATGATAATTATTCTTTAACAATTAATATTGAAGAGATAGGTACTAATAATACATTAAGTAAAACAATACCAAAAATATTAAATAAATAATTAAAAAAGAATTTAATGTTAATTCTTATCCTTTTGATGGATTAAATATTTTATCTTATAAAAATAAATTAAAAAAAAAAAAAATAATATAAAATAGAATATGAAAAAATTTGAAATATTAAAAATATTAATTCTTCAATTATTATAATAATCAATCATTATTAAATAATAAAAAAAAAATCAAAATTAATAATAACACCAGAATAAAATAAATATTATAATTTCTATAATATAATAAAATTAGTTAATTTGATTAATTTAATTAAAAAAATGAAAAAATTTTTACTTTTATTATATTTTATAATTCAAATAACTTGTGGAAATCCAAATGATGATAGAAATGATTTTGAAATTGCTCGTGAAATAGGAGGATGTACGCAAAAAATTTTAATTGAATGTGGAAATAAAACTCCAGAAAAATGTAGTGCTATTTGTAAACAAATTTTAAATTCAAAATTAATTTATACAAAAGAAGAATTTGATTTAAATGATAATGATATTGATAATATATCAAGAGATTTATCTTTAATTTTCTTCAAAAATTCAAGAAATGTATCAAGAGAAAAATTAGGAAAAAGGATTATTGAAGAATTAAAAAAACCTAAAACTAAGAATTATCATGATTTAAAAAGAATTTGTATATATTATATGAAATGGAATGGATTAAATTATACTAAATGCTAGAAATTTTTAGACTTATAATAGATTAAATGTTTAATTTTTATTTTAACAAAATAAAATAATTTTTTAATTAAAAAATTTTTTAAAATATATATCACAATAAAATTAATATAATTAATTAAAATTAATATTCTATTAAAAGTTGTATATGAATAAATTAATAATATTGATAAAATAATTATATGTTTATAAATATATATATTGATATTAATTTAATTTAAAGTTATAACTTAATTTTATTTGTAAAAAATAATGATTATATTTAATATTATGTATCTGTATGTATTTGCTTAATGACAAAATTTTTTTTCAAAATATTTGGTTTATTAAAATTTTTTTGCACATTAATAACTTTTTTAATTTCAAATATTAAATTTTTTTTTTGAAATTTATTTATATCATTATTTTTTTGGTAATTTCCATCTTCTTTTTCCTCATCAATTTCTATTTCAATTTTAGATTTTTCACCAATTGTATTTTTATTGTTTATTTTTATAATATGTTTAAAATTATCAAATAATTTATGAAGGAAATTACTAAATTTAATTGCAGTAACTCTATTAGTTAAAAGATTATATTCAATTTTATTATTCTTTATATTTTTTTTAATAACTTTTTCAAATTGTGTAAATTCTAAATTTTCTAGACTATCATATAAATATTTAAATGTTTGAAAATAAAAATATATTTGTTGATTAAAATTTTTTAAAGATAACAAAGAATTATAAAAATAAATACATCCTTTAGATGATTTTCTAACTCCAAAAAAATGTCTATTTATATAAATTAAACTTTTTCCGCAAAAAGGACAAATTTTTTGATTAATCCTAAACTTAATTCTTGCTTTGGATATTTTTCTTTTTATTTCTTTTAATGCATATTTTGTAATTTCTTTTTTTGGTTTATTTAAATTTTTTGAAAAGAAAAAAATACCAATTTCCATAAGTTCAATTTCAGCATATTTTTTGTATAAACATGTAGTATTGTAGTAATTTATATTTAAAATAGAGGAAATTTTATTTTTAAAATCTTTATATTCCTTTTTGATATTCTTGTTATAAATTCTAATTATTGTTATAGTATCATATAATTGATATTTATTTGTTATTTTATATAGTTTATTAAGAAAGGAATCAGGTAATAATGATGAGCCTTTTTTCCTTGAATTTTTTTTGATGTTTTCTTTATTCTTATCCATTAATTTATAATAGATATCTGATTCAATATTAATTTTAAATTTGAAAAACTAATATTCAATAATAATATTCTAAACAATTATATAAAAAGTTACTCTTTAGTCCTTTTCATTAATTATATTGAAATCAAAAATATAAAATAGTTAAATTTTATATCTTTTTAATAAATCATATACTAAATATAAGTTTTGAACAATTGAATATTATTATAATTAAAAAATAAAACTAGAAGAAATGTATATAAATATTAATCATTGTCTTAATATTATAATGAAAATTAAAGAATAATTTTTAGTTTTGAGATGTACAGTTGAATATAATATTAAAATTAAAATAATTTAAATATTCCTTTTTTTATTTTTATTTTTCTTAAATATGATTACATATGATTAAATTAAATGATTTTTTACTATATTAAAATTGTAATTTATTAATTTAAATATTTGATATTTCTTCACATAATATTTTTGTTTTTAATTTTTATATAAAATCAATTATTTTTCTTATAATTATTTTATTAATCTAAACAAATAAAAATCATTTGATTTTTTTAATGTATAATAATTTAAGCTATTCAAAAGAAATTTGATATTTTTTATATATATATATTTAAAAAATATCAACCTATTTTTCTTTTATTTATCTTTATATAATTCTAGGGAAAATAAAATATATATTATAAATTATATAAATCAAAAAAGATAACTATTTTTTATTTTAATTATTATAAATCAACAAAAATAAAAATATCATTAATAATAGAACAATCTAAATCTAATAAAAAAAATAAAAAAAAAAAAAAATAAAAATATTAATAATATAAAAAAGTTCATGATAAAAAATAATAATTTGAAAAAAAATGAAACCTAAAAAAAAAAGAGCAATAGGAATAGATCTAGGAACTACATTTTCCTGTGTAGGATTATGGGAAAGTGGAAAAATTGTAATAATCCCAAATCAACAAGGGAAATACATAACTCCTTCAATAGTATCTTTCTTAGGAGATAGACGTTTTGTAGGTGAAGAAGCAAAAGCGAGAATAATAAAAAATAACCAAAATACAATTTACAGTTCAAAACGTTTAATAGGAAAAAAATATGATGACCCAAATGTTAAAAAAGACATAAAAAAATTACCATTTGAAGTTGAAAAAGATAAAACTTTAGGTAGATGTTTAGTAAAAATAAATTATGAAAATGAAGAAAAAATATTTAAAATAGAACAAATTTCAGGAATGATAATTGAACAAATGAAAAAAATAGCAGAAACATATTTAAATGATACAGTGGAAGATGCAATAATAACAGTTCCAGCATATTTTAATCAAGTACAAAGACAATGTACAATTGATGCAGCAAAAATTGCAGGATTGAATGTATTAAGAATTATAAATGAACCTACAGCTGCTGCTATTACATATGGACTTGAAAATGGATATGATAAGGACAGAAAAGTTTTAATATTTGATTTAGGTGGTGGTACTTTTGATGTTACTGTTTTGAATATTAAACGAAATATTACTGAAAATGAAGAGAATGATAATTATATTGATATTAAATCGACTTATGGTGATTCACATTTAGGTGGACAAGATTTTGATGATAGTTTGGTTGATTTTTGTTTAAAGGAATTTGAATATGTAAATGGTATTGATCTTTCTAAAAATTCAAGAGCTCTTCAAAGATTAAAAATTGCTTGTGAAAGAGCAAAAATTGAATTATCATTAATGGATGAGACAGAAATTAATATTGATGGTATTCAAGGAAATATTAATATGAAAATAAGAATAACAAGAGATACATTTAATGATTGTTGTAAACAACATTTTGATAAACTTTTACCTTGTGTGAAAAAAGCACTTGAATTAGCAAATTATAATAAAAAAGATATTGATGATGTAGTATTAGTAGGAGGCTCAATAAGAATACAAGAAGTACAAAATATAGTAAAAAATTTTTTTGGTATATCAGAATTAAAAACTTATAAATGTCATCCTGATGAAGCAATTGCATATGGTGCTGCATATCAAGCTGCAATAATTAATGGAGATATTTTAAATGATAAATTATTACTTTTTGATATTGTTGGAATTTCTTTAGGTATTGAAATTGCTAATGGGAAAATGGAATTTATTATTAAAAGAGGAACTAAAATTCCTATTCATAAAAAAAAAACATTTACTACTAATAGAGATAATCAAACAAAATTAAATTTTAAAATTTATCAAGGAGAAAATGAAAATTGTAAAAATAATGTTTTTTTAAATGAAATTAATCTTGATAATATTACTAAAGCACCTGCTGGGAAAATTCATATTGAAGTTGTTTTTTATGTTGATGTTAATTCTACTCTTACTATTACTGCAGGTGAAGTTGGAACAAGTAAATCAAAAAAAATTGTCATTGAGAATCTTTTCTCTAACTATAATAAAAAAGAATTAGAAAAAATGATTAAAGAAGCAGAAAAAATGAGAATTAAAGATAAAGAAAATGAAGCAATAATAAAATATAAAAATAAATTAAAAGAAAAATGTTTAGAAAAGAAAACTTCTAAAGCAAAAGAAATTTTAAAATGGATTAAGGAAAATGAGAAAAATGATAATTTTTTTGAGAAAAAGGAATTAGAAAAAAAATTTCAAGAGTTAAATTAATTATTATAAAATTATTTAAATATTATTAAAAATTCACATTTTTAAGATTGAATAATATTTTTATTATTATTTTTTTATGAATAATTATTTAAATATTAAAAATTTTTATATTTTACTTAAAACAATCTAATAATTTCTTTTTTTGATGTTCAAAATCACTTATTGTAGCTTCTCTATTATCTTTAATCCATTGTATAATTTCTTCAATAATTTTATTTTGCCTTTCATTAGCAATTTTTTTCTTATCAAAACACAAATTTTGTAATTCTATTCTTGCTTTAGTAATTTCAAGGCGTTTCCTATCTTCTTCATCATATTGTTTAGCTTCTTGTATTTTTTGTTCAATTTCTTCATCATTCAATTGCATTTTTTCAGCAGTAACAACTAAATTTTCTTCATTATTTTCTTTAATTTCTTTAGCAGTAACATTTAAAACAGAATTAACATCAAATTCAAAAATAACTTGAAATTTAATAGAACCAGCTTTTCCCCTTCCTTTAATTTTAATAGTAAATTCTCCAATTTTAAAATTATCAGCAACTAACTTTCTTTCTCCTTGAAAAACACTAACTTTTGCTTCTTCTTGATCATCACAAGTAGTTTTATAAGTTTTATGTTTTTTAGCTGGAATAGGACTATTTTTCTTAATAACAACACTCATAACACCACCTTGTGTTTCAATTCCTAATGAAAGAGGAGTAACATCAACAAGAACTAATTTTTCAAGTCCATCATCTTCATTTTTTTCATTTTCTTTTTTTTCTTTTGGATTTTCATTTCCATTTACTACTGCTGCTTGATATGCTGCACCATATGCTACTGCTTCATCAGCATTGATATTTTTACATAGTTCCTTTCCGTTAAAATAATTTTTTATCATTTCTTGTATTTTTGGTATTCTACTTGATCCTCCTACTAACACTATATCATCAATATCTTTTTTAGATAATGATGCTTCTTCCATTGCTTGCTTTATTGAATCGAAGCATCTTTCGAATAATTCATTACAATGTTCTTCAAAATCAACTCTTGTTATTGTGATATCTAAATCTTCTTCTTCTGCCAAATTATCAATTTCAATATGTGTTTCAACTGCACTAGATAAATTTCTTTTAGCAGCTTCGCAATAAAATTTCAATTTCCTTAAAGCCTTTTGATTCCCAGTAATATCAGTTCCAGTTTCTTCTTTAAATTTCTGAATACAAAGCTCCATAATTTGATTATCAAAATCTTCTCCACCTAAATGAGTATTTCCACTACTAGATTTAACTTCAAAAGTATCTTCATTAATAGAAAGAATAGAAACATCAAAAGTACCTCCTCCCAAATCAAAAACTAAAACAATTCTTTCTTCACTACTTCTATTATCAAGTCCATAAGCAATAGCAGCAGCAGTAGGTTCATTAATAATTCTCATAACATTTAATCCTGCAATTCTCCCAGCATCTCTAGTACTTTGTCTTTGACTATCATTAAAATAAGCTGGAACAGTAATAATAGCATTTTTAACTTCACTACCTACATAATCTTCAGCTATTTTTTTCATTTTTCCAAGAATCATTGCAGAAATTTCTTCAGGTAAAAATTTCTTTTTTTGACCTAAGTAATCAACTACTATAAGAGGACGATCTGTTTTATCATCTTTTTCAACTTTAAATGGCCAACGTTTCATATTCTCTTGTACAATTTTATCAGTAAATCTACGACCTATTAAACGTTTTACATCATAAACTGTGTTTTTGAAATTTGTTCTTATTTTCTCTTTTCCCGCTTGACCTATTAAACGCTCATTTCCATCAAATGATACTACAGATGGTGTTGTATTTGTACCCATTTCATTTGGGATTATTTCTACTTTGTTGTTGTTCCAGACACCTACACATGAATAGGTTGTTCCTAAATCTATTCCAATTGCTTTACTCATTTTTTTATTATAATTTATTTTTTTTTATTCGTTTTTATATAGTTTTTATAAAATTTTTTTTATTTTGATATTTTTGGTGGTTGTTTTAATTTTTTTTTCTTATTTTTTTATTGATATGATTTTAAAATAATTTAACATATTATATACTTTTTTATTATTATGGAATCATAGTTATGTAAACTATTTTATTTAAATAAATTATAAAATATATTATTTTATATTATTAAAAGAAATTGTTAGAAAAAATTATTTAAATATAATTATAATATAAATAATCATTTAGAAAAAAATATGAAATGTTTTAAAATAATTTCTCCAAATAACGGTGGAATAAATTATTTACATATATTAAAAGATGGAAGATTAGTAGCTTGTTTAGATTCTGGTTTTTTAAATATATACAATCCAAAAGACAATTATTCCTTAGAAATAAGTGTCCAAATACATAGGATAGATATAAGTAATATAATTGAATTATCAAATTCAAATTTAGTAACTAGTTCATGGGATTCAACTTTACAAATAATAGAAATAAAAGAAGAAAAATATAGAATTTTACAAACTTTAGAAGGACATGAAAGTTATATTGATAAAGTAATTAATCCTTATGAAAATTTATTAATATCAATTTCAGAAGATCAATTTTTTAAAACTTGGGAAAAAGATTTAAATACAAATAAATATAATTGTACAAATACAATTCGTTTTCAAGAAATATTTTCATATTGTAATATTCTAAAAATAAAAAATAATGAATTTATCACTTCATCAGTATCAGAGAAAAAAATAAAATTTTGGAATTTAGAAAATTTAAAAGAAATAAAAACAATAGAAAATATATCAACAAATTGGTCATCACAAAATATGATATTAATAAATGAAAAATTATTAATGATAGGTGGAAGTAATTTTGAAGGTTTTTATTTAATAAATATAATAACACGTCAATTAATGATAATTATTAAAGGACCAAGTAGAATATATTCAATAATAAAAAGTATGGATGATAATTTTATTTGTGGATTAAGTAATCAAAATGGAATTCCTAGTATTCAAATTTTTAAATATTATGCTGATAATATTAATATTATTTATGAAGAAAAAAATGCCCATAATGATAGAATTTTTTCTGTTGTTCAATTTGATAATGGAATTATTGCCAGTGCAAGTGAAGATACTGTTATTAAATTGTGGAGTCTAGTATAATTTTTTTTAAAGTTTTTTTATTTAATTTTATTTTTTTACTTTTATTTATTTAATATTAAATCATTATATTTTATTGTTTAATAATTTTTTTTAATAAAAGTTTAGATATCCTAATTGAATTATAATAAATTACTTTCTATAATTTATAGATTTAATTATAAAAAATTGTTATAAATATTTTATTTTAATTTATATAATTAAAAAATATAAATTTATTTTTATTTTTCTAATTCAAAGAAAATATATTCAAAAAAAAATATTAAATATCATCTTTTTCATAAAATGCTGAATTTACAATAATAGAACTATTTTTTTCTTCATCTTCTTTTTTTTCTTCATTTTCTTTTTTTTCTTCTTCTCCACTTTTTTCTTCTTCTCCACTTTTTTCTTCTTCATCTTTTTTTTCTTCTTCTTCATGAGATTTAGAATTAGATATTAAATTAAAATCTTTATGTAATCTTTGATTTGAATCTTCTTTTTGTTTAATACTTTCATGTGATGATTTATTTTGATGAGGAACATCCTTTTTCTTTTTTTTAGGACAAATAATTAATAAGAGCCAAATTAAAATAAATAGAGGAATAATTCCTGAATAAATATATATTAATAATAAATAAATTTTCTTTACATCATTTTTTTTATCTTCACATTTTTTTTCATTATCAACACATCTTCCATTTAAACAACATGAATGAATACATTCTTCTAATCCATTTGAACATTCATATTTTTTTTCTTTATCTAAAAAACCATAATTACTAAATCCATATAAAGTTTCAAAATTTAATTTATTATTAAAATTCTTATTATTACCTGATGATTGAATTTCTATATTATTTTTTGGAATATTTATTGGATGATAATTAGGAGATAATATTATTGGATATGAATCATTATTTTCTTGCAATAATGCATTTCCATTTAAATCATATGTTATAAACCAATTTTTTGAATATGAAAAAAATATAATAAAAATTATATTTTTAAACATTTTTATTTAAAAATAGTGTTTTTATAAAAAATTATCAATAATAAATTTTTATTAATTAAAAATAATAAAATAAAAATTTTTTTTACATTATAAATATATTATTATTGTTAAGGAAAATAATGTTCTGTTTTTTTAAATCAAAATGAATTCTTTTATCAATAGATTTATCACAAATTTTTTCCTATTATAATATGACAATTGGAAAGCAAGCTCATTTTGATTCTATTCAAAACGGTGTATAATTAAAATTAATTACCTTTTATAATTTTGTTAAGTTAAATAAACTAAATAATTATTATCATTTATAAATTGAGGAAGATAAAATAGTTTTACAATCGAATCATTTATTTCTTTTTTTATTTTAAGAATAATAATTTTTGAAAATCATAAAAATTCATCAATATTTAAATAAGGTTTCATTATTTTGATTCATCCAATCTTCAATAATATATATTCCTTTAAAACTTTATAATAAATATCATTTTTCTTTATTTTTTTAAAATTCATAAAAAGATGATTAGTTATTATTTAAATTTGATCAATATTATTTTAATTCAATTTTTTTTCATTAATTTAATGCTTATATCTATATTATTTGTTAATGTCAAATATATTATAAATAGTATATCCTAATTCCAATAATAATATAAATTTTAGCTATTCTTTTATATAATATTAATGTTAAAATATTTAATCTTTCTTGATATTTCATTTTTTGATAATTCATTATGCATTACTAATGAAATTTTTTAATTTTAAAATAGCATTTGGAAATGAAACTTAAATTATTATAAAAGTGGGGTTGATTTTTTTAATTCATTTATTTTATTATTTTTTAAAAATATAATATAAATAAATTTTATATTTTAATTTATTTTTTTTATTAGAAATAACAAATAAAAAGTTATCAAATTATAAAATATTATAATAATTATATAATTAATATTAAATATTGATTATTT
>Ga0256407_10011759_pt1 | contig 12045 bp, 10 predicted proteins | sample RumenRJG_04DNA_FD_193489 | JGI IMG/M metagenome (GOLD analysis project Ga0256407, IMG submission 193489) | Bovine rumen microbial communities from Lethbridge, Alberta, Canada - RJG_04 | ecosystem: Host-associated > Mammals > Digestive system > Stomach > Rumen | place: Canada: Alberta... | reverse complement strand
GCCATTCCTTGATGCCTCTTTTTTGTTCAATAAGTGAGCGGAAAACGGGACTCGGACCCGCGACCCCAACCTTGGCAAGGTTGTGCTCTACCAACTGAGCTATTTCCGCGTTTTTTCCTCACATGAGGGCCATCTCTCTCGATTGCGGATGCAAAGGTAATGCTTTTTTCGGAACTGGCAAACTTTTTTCGTGATTTTTTTCAAAAAAAGTGCCATTTTATCGAAAAATGACCTGTTTCGGGGCTCTAATCCATGCGATTTCGGTAATCTTCGTATGTAAACTGACGTAAGATCTCCAGTTCACCATTCTCGTGAAGCATGCCTATCGAAGGATGAGAAATACCATTAAAAGTGTTTGTCTTTACTGTCGTATAATGGATCATATCCTCGAAAATCACCTCTTCGCCAATCTGAAGCTCGTGATCGAAGAGCCAGGATGACATGAAATCACCACTGAGGCAGCTGTTACCGCCAAGACGGTAGAGATATTTATGATTACTGTCAGTGATGTCGATGTGTTGGGCACCGCGGACGTCGGGATAGTAAGGCATCTCAAGACAGTCGGGCATGTGGCAGGTGAAAGAGACATCGAGGATGGCAGTGCGGATACCCTTGTCCTCAACGATGTCTACCACATGAGATACTAGAGGACCTGTCTGCCAGGCAAACGCACTTCCAGGCTCGAGAATCACCTTCAGACAAGGATAACGCTTATGGAAATCCTGCATCATGGAGATAAGGAGATCTATGTCATAATCCTTACGAGTCATCAGATGACCACCTCCGAAGTTTATCCACTTCAGCTGGGGGAACCACTTGGCAAACTTCTCCTCGATATGTACGAGGGTGCGCTGAAACACATCTGCCCCACTCTCACAGTGACAGTGACAATGGAATCCCTCGATATCTGACGGTAACTGCTCAGGCAGCTTATCGGCAGTGACGCCAAAGCGAGTGCCCGGAGCACAGGGATTATATAATAATGTGCCTACCTCAGAATACTCAGGATTAACCCTAAGACCCAACGACACACCAGCGGCACGCTCATGATAACGCTCGTATTGCGACAGCGAGTTAAACGACAGATGCGATGAACATCTTACTATCTCATCTATCTCATCGTCGGTATATGCCGGAGAGAAGGTGTGGGCAGGTGCCCCGAACTCCTCAAGAGCAAGACGAGCCTCAGACAGCGAACTGGCAGTAGTGGCATTGATATACTCACGGAAGACAGGAAAAGTCTTCCAAAGGGCAAAAGCCTTAAAGGCGAGTATTATCTCTATATCGGCTTTCGCCGCAACATCAGCGATAAGCCTGAGGTTGCGGCGAAGCTTCTTCTCTTCTATAATATAAATAGGTGTAGCCATCAACTCTGTAATAATGGAACAGTAAAACTAAAGGTTGAACCCTGACCCTCGACAGACTCAACATAACAGTCACCACCATTCTTGCGGGCGAAGTCCTGACAGAGCTGAAGTCCAAGACCTGAGCCTTCCTCACCACCAGTACCGTATGTGGTCTCTCCCTTATGGAAGATAGTGTCGAGACGGTCTGCTGCGATACCCACTCCCTCGTCCTTGACACTCACGCGAGCAAACTCGCCTTCATTGGCCATAAGAATCTGGATAGTGGAATTCTCAGGAGAGAACTTGATGGCGTTTGACATGAAGTTACGCAGAACGGTCTTCAGCATATCATTGTCGGCATGTACCTTCAGAGGATCTTCTGTCTTCTGCAGGTCGAGGGTGATATGTTTTGTCTGAGCAATCATCTCGAAGATCTCAACAACACCTGGGATGATATCGTTGAGGTCGAGATCCTGGAGAACGACATTAAGACGTCCCGTCTGGCTCTTGGTCCATTTCAGGAGGTTGTCGAGAAGATCATGTACCTCCTCCGACTCTCTGTTTGCCTGATCAAGGAGAGTATAGAGCTCAGGACCTACGGTATCTGCAGATGTCGACTGCACCACGAGGTTGAGCACCATACGGATGCTTGCCATAGGAGAGCGGAGGTCATGGGCGATAACGGAATACATCTTATCACGGTTGTTAAGCGTAGCCTTAAGTTCCTTATTCTGCTTCTGGATGATTCGCTTAGCGGCCACGAGGGATATCTGCTGCATCACACGCATAATAAGCTCCTCCTTATTGAAGGGCTTGGTAAGGAAGTCGCTGGCTCCCACCTGGAATCCCTTTACAAGGTCCTGAGGCGTGTTAAGCGCTGTGAGGAAGATAATGGGGATATCCTTGAGCTCATCGTCCTTCTTCATGATGACTGCAGTATCGAAGCCGTTGATGTCGGGCATCATAACGTCAAGAAGAATAAGGTCGGGGTGCTCCTTGCGAGCCTGCTCTATACAAGCATTACCACAGTTAGCAGTACAAACCTGGAATTTCTCATTTGTCAATAATATCTTAAGCAATAGAACATTGCTCATCACATCGTCGACAATAAGAATCTTATAGTCACTACGGTTTATTTTTGATTCTAATGTTGCTCCAGCGTCCATTTAAAAAAAAGGTAGTTATTTCAATCTGCAAAAATAATGGAATAATTCGAAAACTCCAAATTATTCCACTACTTTTTGCATTTTACGCCTCGAAATGAGCCATTTCAAAGCTAATAAGCCCTAAAAAAACTATTTAATAGAACTTAAAGTATCTCTTTGCGTTGTTATAAGAGATGTCTTCTACCATACGGCCGAGAATCTCCATATCATATGGAAGCAGACCCTTCTCTACGTCATTTCCGAGGATATTACAGAGGATACGACGGAAATACTCATGACGAGGATAGCTCAGGAAAGAGCGAGAGTCGGTAAGCATACCAACGAAACGGCTCAGGAGTCCGAGCACTGAGAGAGCGTTCATCTGACGAATCATGCCATCCATCTGATCATTGAACCACCAGCCGCTACCAAACTGAATCTTTCCTGGCTCGCCACCCTGGAAGTTGCCAAGCATGGTTGCGATAACCTCATTGGCACATGGGTTAAGAGTATAGAGGATGGTACGGGTGAGCTTGTCCTCCATATTCAGCTTGTTGAGGAACTTGGACATTGCCTTTGCTGTATTGAACTCACCAATAGAGTCGAAACCAGTGTCGGCACCAAGCTTATTGTACATCTTTGTGTTGTTGTCGCGGATAGCACCATAGTGGAACTGCTGTGTCCAGTCAGCATCAGCATCCATCTCTGCCATAACGGTGAGGAAGCAGTTCTTATACTGACGGATCTCGAGGTTAGAGAGCTGCTGGCCACGCATTGCCTTCTCGAAGATGGTCTCGATCTGAGAATCGGTATACTCCTCATCATAGAACTCCTCGATACCATGATCTGAGAGCTTACATCCCTGCTCCTGGAAGAAGTCATGACGCTTCTGGAGAGCATCAACCATATCAGCAAACTTCACGATGTTAACACCGCTAACCTGTGCGAGCTGCTCAACATACTTTGAGAACTCAGGCTTCTCGATGTTCATAGCCTTGTCAGGACGCCAAGCAGGAATCATGATAGGATCATCGGCTGCCTTGTGCTTAGCATACTCGATATGGTTATGCAGATCATCAACGGGATCGTCGGTAGTACATACACACTCAACATTGTAGTGCTTCATCAGGCCACGAGCAGAGTACTCTGGCTGCTTCAGCTTCTCATTACACTCATCGAAGATCTCACGGGCTGTCTTTGGAGAGAGCTGCTTCTCGATACCAAAGGCTGTCTTCAGCTCAAGGTGTGTCCAGTGATACAGAGGGTTACGGAAGGTGTAAGGCACCGTCTCTGCCCACTTCTCGAATTTCTCCCAGTCAGAGGTGTCCTTGCCTGTGCAGTACTTCTCATCGATACCATTGGTACGCATTGCACGCCACTTATAATGGTCGCCACCAAGCCACAACTCAGTGATGCTCTTGAAACGATGGTCGTTGGCCACCATCTCGGGGATAAGATGACAGTGATAGTCGATGATGGGCATCTTAGCCGCATGATTGTGATACAAGTCCTGAGCTACCTGAGTCTCAAGAACGAAGTTATCGTCATTGAATTGCTTCATAATTTTGTTGTTTGTTTTTTAGAAGTTCATTAAAAATCTCTGCAAAGATAACAATAATATCGCATAAAATCACTATCTTTGCAGCAAAATAATTACGTAAACGTTATCTGTATGCAGCGTAGGATTCTTCTTATATACACTGGCGGTACTATCGGAATGAACCGCAACCCCAAGACAGGAGCCCTGGAACCCTTTGATTTCGAGCACCTGTTGAACAACGTGCCGGAACTCGTGCAGTTTGATACTATCATAGAGACATTCCAATTTGACCCTCCTATCGACTCCAGCGATATGTCGCCTGCGCGGTGGACGGACATCTCACATTGTATAGCAGATCATTACGACCAATATGACGGTTTTGTGGTGCTTCACGGCACAGACACGATGGCATATACCGCCTCTGCCCTATCCTATATGTTGGAAAACCTGACGAAACCCGTGATATTCACAGGTTCGCAGTTGCCTATAGGACAGCTCCGCACAGACGGAAAAGAGAATCTCATATCATCGATAGAGATAGCAGCAGCATGCGATGACGAGGGACATGCGCTGGTGCCCGAGGTGGGTATCTATTTCAATAGTCATCTGCTGAGAGGCAATCGCACTACAAAGCAGAGTGCTGAGGAGTTTAATGCCTTCGAATCGTTCAATTATCCACACCTTGTGGATGCAGGAGTGAACATCACATATCATCATGAGCGTATCCTGAAGACGGACTTCACAAAGCCGATGACGCCACATTTCCGTCTGGACAACAATGTCATCATCTTCTCACTCTTCCCAGGAATACGCGAAGATCTTATACGTCATATCATACATACTCCCAACCTGAAGGCTATCGTGATGCGTACTTTCGGATCAGGCAATGCACCACAAAGCCCATGGCTCTTGAATGCCCTGAAGGAGGGATATAAAAGCGGTAAGGTGATAGTGAATATCAGCCAATGTATGCAGGGAGCAGTTGAGATGTCGCGCTATGATTGCGGATATCATCTGCAGGAGGCTGGTGTTATCAGTGGTAGGGATATGACAGTAGAGTCTGCAGTAACTAAACTGATGTTTCTTCAGTCTCATTACCCAGACTCTCCTGATATCGTGCGCACTCTTATGCAACAGAGCATACGAGGCGAGATGACTATTTAGAACGTGTAGCCTATGGTGAAGAGCACCTGATGGCGTTTGTTGCTGACGTCGGCGGCTGAAACGAAATTTCCTTTAATCAGATTAGTTTGGAAGGGATAGAACTTACCGTCTGTAGCGCTGTACTGATAAGCCAGGTCGATATTCATGCCTCCAATGCGATAACCCAAACCACAGGTGAAACGATTTGTAGCCTGCCAGTTCGTATAGTCGGAAGTAGAAGCATAAACCACACCATTTGAATCAATCGTCTGATCGCGCACACCATTCTCATTATAGGCAGCAGATACATAGTTGTAACCTACACGGATTGCCATTTCTGGAAGAGGACGGCACTCAGCACCTAACTTAAGCGTTGACACACCTTTCAGAGACTGTTCGGTGTTCCGTTTCATAGCATCATCAGTATGTGATGTAGAATAATATCTATCATAATACCAGTCATAATGCTCTCCATCATTGATGCGGTTCTGGCTGGCACCATAGTCAGAATACTCATAGCTGGCACCAAGGGCAATATTAGAACCAATTGTATGTCCGAGGCTAACACCAAACTTCCAAGGCGTAAAGAACTTGAACTCGTAGGTATTCTGAACATCGCCAGCCTCTACATAGGTTCCATCGGCATTTTCACCAAGGGCACTCTGATTGAGGAGCGCTGTGGTATTGTTGGTCTTCAGATTATACCAAGTTGGTGTAGCAATCGAAACACCCACACGGAAAGGAGATTCCTCTACAGGACGGAAGATCAGACCTGCCTTGATATCATAACCAGTACCGGAAATCTCGCGTCTGTCGCCATAGCTTACCATACCGCCATCATCGCCACTCAAGAAACGAAGGCCCTCAACATAGGTACTGTAACCCTTATATTTGACATCGTGTATACCAACTGTCACACCCCAGAAAATACGATCATTGTGATTTCCACTGAGGTTGAAATCGAAATCACTAATCCAACCACGATGTGCACGATTGAAAGTATAGACATCTGCACCCATGCCATAGAGAGTAGTCCAATAATATGGTTTGTTATCTTTATCGTACAACACCTCCTCATCTGAGAGCACATTGGCATTCAGATAGTCAAGCTGACTGAAGTTGCCTGCGAGATAATTACCATTAAAGCCCACAAGATCACCATCCTTGTTATAGTCAAGTTCATAAAAGCCTTGTAACCCCTTCTCTGCTGTAGTAAGATTGGATGAGCCATCACTAATCTTATGATTTACTACCGAGAGGAGCTGATCAAAATTGCGACTCTTGTGATAGTTAAAAGCAAAGTTTACATACGATCTGCCAGAAACTGGTGAAGACCACACGAATCCAATTTGATCGAAACTCATATTGGTCTTTCCGAGTCCATCGAACTCCTGAGCACCCTGCTGGGAAACGACTCCCAGTGTACCGCTGACAGACGAATGACGGAAGAGGCCGATACCTGCTGGGTTTGTGGAGATGGTAGAAATATCAGCTCCTAAAGCCTCCATTGCACCTCCCATACCCACATAGCGGGCTGTACCGTTAAGATCGTTACCCAACAGACGGGCACTCTCATAAGTATCCTGTGCAACTATGGGCAGTATACCTGCACACACAAAAGCTGCTAAAAATAATTTCTTCATCATAGTTATATGTAAATCTGTTGAACAGTTGTTGATTATCTTCTGCCTCCAACGTGGCCACCACCGCCACCACCACCAGCGCGTGTGCTTCCACCGCCGCCGCTGCTAAAGCTGCCACCACGAGAGCCGCCTCCGAAGGATCCACCTCCACCACTATAACTTCCACCACTGAAAGTGGAGCCACGAGAGGTGCCATAAGAACTTCTGGAAGTACCTGTATTACTGCTGCGAGAATATGAACTTCGATCATAAGCACGATGTCCGGCAACAGTCTGTGAACGGAGACTGCTGGTACGAGATGCGCCCAGACGAGTAGAACCACTACGGCCACTACCAGAATTATAGAAACGGCCATTCATTCTGCCGCGATTCAAATCAATGGAGCCTGTGTTACCATGATGCGCGATGTGACGTCCCACACTAACGCTGCCACCATAATAATATGGATAATTCCAGCCATAATAGCCTCTCCAGCCATAATATGGTGAATGCCAGGTATAGTACCAAGGAGAATACCAGCCGTAATACCAAGGATTGAACCATGGGTCATACCAAGAGTCATACCATCCGTACCAGCCACTATAGTACCATCCGGGACCATAATACCAGGGGTCATACCAGCCTCCATACCATCCATATGTGCGATAGTACCAGGGAGAATGCCACATATAATCTTTGCGACCTTTCTCATAGCCTGCCCAGAAAGCTACATTGTCAGCGATGTCATAATCATCGAAACGCTGTAACTTTTTGGTAATAGCGTAATCCTCAGTCTCCAGAGAGTCGGGATATACTCCCTTCTCAGCGCTGAAATCAATAATATCGCTCTTAGTGGAGTCGCCATCCAAAACCTCATATTTGCTTTCCAGACGATTGTACTCCTCTACAGTACGATTGCTGCCAGAATAGTATGTCTCCTGCTCAGGAACAGTATTCTCGACAGTAGCCTTCTTTACCTTCTTCTTTGGAACGAAGTAAAGATCATCAGTCTGTGCCACCATTGACAATGGCATCACACCAAACAGGATTGAGATCAGGAAAAACTTCTTCATATTTTCATACATTTTATAATTCACGATGCAAAATTATAATTAAATCTCGTGCAAAATTAAGGAAAAACCCTAATATGAGATAGGATTTTCCCTATTTTTTGTAATTTTGCACCGAAATTTAACATCAAGATGAAATATTACGAAGTGAAATTCGGGATTGTTCCCATGAATGACGATTCTCGCGACGTACTTGCGGCAATGGCTGGAGAGGCTGGTTTTGAAACCTTCGAGGAATCGGAAGAAGGGCTTACGGGATATGTACAACAGGAGCTGTTCGACGAGAATGCCCTGAAGTCTGTCATCGAGGATTTTCCCTTTGAAGGCACCAGCATCAGTTATGAAGTATGTGAAGCTGAGGATAAGGACTGGAATGAGCAGTGGGAACAGGAAGGATTTGAACCTATAGTTGTCGGAGGCGCCATTGTCGTTCATGATGGAAGACATCTGCCTGAGGGAGATTACCAGATTTCTATAGAGATTGATGCGAAGCTGGCCTTCGGAACAGGAACTCACGAAACCACAAGAATGGTTTGCGCAACACTTCTCTCTCTTCTCAAAAATCCTGAGCGGAGCTCGCCCAATCCCCGCGTACTTGACTGTGGCACAGGAACGGGCATCCTCTCAATATGTGCTTTGAAGCTTGGAGCATGTGAGGCCGTTGGCTATGATATCGATGAGTGGAGTGTGGATAACGCACGACATAATGCTGTGATAAATAGAGTTGACGACAAGTTCACATCACTACTTGGCGATGCTATGATATTAAATAATAATGTGGAAGGAGTATTTGATATCGTACTTGCAAACATCAATCGTAATATCCTGCTTGCAGATATGCCGATGTTCTGCAAGAAGATGGCCAAAGGCGGAAAACTGATTCTGAGCGGATTCTATACAGAGGATATCCCAATGTTAGTGGAAAAGGCTAATACCCTCGGACTTCATCTCGAGAGTAAGAAATCAGACAATAACTGGGCTTGTATCATACTGAGTTAATCTGCACTATAGGCCTTCTCACCTATAGTCTCTTGTGAGCCTATCGTCATCTGACGAAGGTCATAGTATGAGCCGTTGTAGATATTAAAGTCTACGTTGCCCTTGATTCCAGGAAGACGTCCTGCGTCAGTATGCTGCCAGAACTTCCAGCTGCCTTTGTATTCAAGGGAGTCAACATAATAATGAGCTATCCAGTATGGATAATCATTAAAGATGGAATCACTGAGATATCGCATCTTAAATTTAAAATAGGTGTAGATTATCGGCTTCACCTGATAGTGTTTCTCCACGATATCCAACCATTGGAGCACAGAAGCCTTAAACTCTGCATCCGTCTGGTTCTTAGGCTTATGCTCCACATCGAGCACAGGAGGGAGGTCACCATTCTCGAGTTTTGCCACCTTAAGAAAGTTATATGCCTGTTGTTCTGCCGGAGAGTGAACACTATAGAAATGATATGCCCCTCGGGTAAAGCCATTCTCACGTGCCTGATAGAAATTCTCGTGGAAGTTCTCGTCAGTCTGTGTGGCTCCCTCTGTGGCCTTAATCATAATAAAACGGATAGGACACTTGTTGATCATTCCCTCATCCTTCAACTTATCCCAGTTGATGCGTCCCTGATGATGGGAGATGTCTATGCCGTGAATCTCATAGCCTTCGGGATAACTAACATCGCCATAGAGAGCTCTCCATCGGAATCCGAATGGCGATACGAAGAAATAGTAGAAGAACCAAATGTAGCCCGCCACAATGGCTGCACCACCTATCCACCATCCCCATGAAGGAACCTTCTGTAGGATACGTATCAAGATGTTTGGCCGACGCTTACCCTTTGGACCATGATAGGTATGGGTAGTGCCGATGCCCTTGCGGCGGACTACACGTTTCTTAGACATCAGAGATTACTTAGCCTGCTCGAGAGCAAGAGTCTTGGTAGGCTGGTCGCAAACCTCTGTAGGTCCCCAGTACTGGATAGGACCAGGATATACGTAAGCTGTCTTACGAGCCCACTCATCACGATGAGCAGCAAACTCCTTGAATGGAGCACCGTCGAGCTCAACGAGAGCCTTACGGATAACAGGCTTCATCTCACCAGCACGCTTCTCCATGTTCATCATCATTGTGATGGGCACACCACCAGCAATCCACTGGTCTGCTGGAGCTGTTGTGTTCTTAACGATAGCCATATAACCTGTCTTGCCGTTAGCAATCAGCTGAGCTGCTGAGGTACCAAGAGCATAGCAGTAGTCGGCATCGAAGTTAGAAGGAGCAGCGCAACGTCCCTCGTAACCGAAGAAGTGGTGCTGAGCTGAGAACTTACCAGTGTACTTGCCTTCCTTCTTCATCTTCTCGAGCTTCTGAGCTACCATTGTTGAGAGCAGCTTCTCGGTCTCGATCAGAGATACCTGTACGTTTCCGTGTGGGTCGCGGTCGAGAGCCAGCTGACGAGCAACACCTGTAGGCAGGCTGTTGAATACAGCAAGATTCTCATCAGTCAGGTGAGCCTTAACGAAGTCGATCGACTCGTGACGATCCAGCTCCTTAGCCTCTGGCATAGCCAGAACGTCGTTCAGCTGAGCAATCAGCTTCTTGATAGCAGGAATGAACTCGATAACACCCTCAGGGATGATAACAGTACCGAAGTTGTTACCATCAGCAGCACGCTGGCAAACAGCGTTAGCGATGTATGTTACGATATCGTCGAGGCTCATACCCTTCTGCTCGATCTCCTCAGAAACGAGACAGATATTTGGCTGAGTCTGCAGGGCGCACTCCAGAGCGATGTGAGATGCTGAGCGACCCATTACCTTAATGAAGTGCCAGTACTTACGTGCTGAGTTACAGTCGCGCTCGATGTTACCGATGAGCTCAGAGTATGTCTTACAAGCGGTATCGAATCCGAAAGAGGTCTCAATCTGATCATTCTTCAAATCACCATCGATGGTCTTAGGACAACCGATAACCTGTACGCCATAGTTCTTTGCTGCATAATACTCAGCAAGAACACAAGCGTTGGTGTTAGAGTCATCACCACCAATAATTACGATAGCCTTGATGTCGAGCTCACGGATAATCTCCAGACCCTTCTCAAACTGATCTACCTTCTCCAGCTTTGTACGGCCAGAACCAATCATATCAAAACCACCAGTGTTACGATACTCGTCGATAATCTCTGGAGTCAGTTCCATATAATTATGGTCTACCAGACCACCAGGACCCAGGATGAAACCAAAGAGGCGGTTCTCAGGATTAAGCTTCTTTATCTGATCGAAAAGACCTGTAATAACGTTGTGACCACCAGGAGCCTGACCACCAGAAAGAATGATACCCACGTTCATCTTCTTATTATTAGCCTCTGTAGCGGGTTCAAACTCTACGATAGGCATACCATAAGTATTAGGGAACAGTTTCTTAATCTCTTCCTGATCACCTACACTCTGAGTAGCGGCGCCTTCCTTGATTTTTACAGCACCCTGAAGAGCCTTTGGCAGCTTTGGCTGATAAGCAGCTCTTGCGATTTGCAATGCACTTTTTTCCATAATCTAAAAATGTTTATTTTGAATGAATATTTGGTCTTCGGACTGCAAAATTAATTAATTTATGTCAGAAAATAGAAAGAAATTAAGCGAAAAACAACATTTTAATATTTTTTTTAGATACATTATCTTGCGAATCCAATATTTTTGATTATCTTTGCTTACTGAATATATCAAAATAAACAAAATTGGAGGAAAAAATATGGCGAACAAAAGAGTATTAAAGAAAGCAATTCACGGAGTATGTGACGAACTTTTTGCAGAAGCAGTAGCTTTAATGCATTATGGAGAAAAAGGTCAAAAAGAGAATGCAAAAGCACAACTTTATGCTATCGCAAAGATGGAAGATGAGTGTATTCGTAGAGTATCCCACCCAGAACCAGGCATGAAGGCAAATGCTTACTTCAAAGATCTTAGAGAGAAGTTTGCTGCACAGCTAAGTGATATTGTAGATCAAATGAACGGATAATGGGTTTTTGTAACTGGCTTTTATATAAGAAGATGGGATGGTCTGTTGAAGTAACACAAGACCATCCTGACAAATATATTATCTGTCTGGCTCCACACACCAGTAATTGGGATTTTGTTATCGGACAACTATATACCCGCGCTGAAGGGATGAAGAATAATTTCCTTATGAAAA
>Ga0256407_10011757_pt1 | contig 12047 bp, 11 predicted proteins | sample RumenRJG_04DNA_FD_193489 | JGI IMG/M metagenome (GOLD analysis project Ga0256407, IMG submission 193489) | Bovine rumen microbial communities from Lethbridge, Alberta, Canada - RJG_04 | ecosystem: Host-associated > Mammals > Digestive system > Stomach > Rumen | place: Canada: Alberta... | reverse complement strand
TTTGCAGCGCTTTAGACCAAAAGCCTCTCAAATGAGAGTTCGGAGAGATGGTAGAGTGGTCGATTACACCGGTCTTGAAAACCGGCGTGCTGAGAGGCACCGGGGGTTCGAATCCCTCTCTCTCCGCAAAAGAAAGAAGTTGGTTAGAATTCTAACCAGCTTTTTTTGTAACCTTAATCTAAATTTCGTATATTTGCAGCGTTATTATGCAAAAAGATAGTTGTTATGGATAGTTTTAGTGGTATTTTTAAGAAGATTTGTTGGGGATTTGTCATTGCAATCTCGTTGACGGCTTGTACTGATACATCAAATAATGATATGCCTGCCGAACCTGGTATTCCCGGGTCTGGGGTTGTAGTTGCCAATTCTTTCGACTTCTCAACAGTTCAGAAAGTAGACCTTAATGTGGATTATAATTCCGTTAGGACTTATGGCCCTGTGTTTTTCCGCATATTTACTGAGAATCCGTTTATTACTCAGGATGATGAGACTGATGTTAAGTGGAACGAGGAAGTGAAGCCCATCTATGAGGACTATACCCATGAAAATGGAAAGTTTAATGCTGTGGTGGAATTACCTTCCTATGCCCAGCATCTGTATATTGCCACAGATAACTTCTACACAGGTATGAGTCTGTTGGAGGGAGACGTGAGGAATGGAAGTGCATCAGTTGTTTATAAGTATTTTCAGATTATCCCGGCTCCTGAGACCACCCCTGCTAACAGAAAGACATCAACCAATGACGTCTATGTTTTTGAGGATTCGTGGCCCTTTAAGGGTGACTATGATCTGAATGATGTAGTAGTCGATGCCAAGCACGAAATAGAGTTCAATACTGAAGGTAAGATTATTAAGGAGACCTTCTATCTGACGACCTATCAGAACTATGTAGAACTGACCACGGGTCTGGCTCTTACATTAAATACCAAGGTTACTCCGAATTATGTCAGCATAATGAGGATTGAACCGGAATCAACTGATGCAGTGGGGACGTCGTTTACTAAGGTGGGTAAAGTTTATTACCTGACTGATGATATTAAGAGAGAGATTGGTTCAACCTATATTTTGGAGTTGACATATAAAACGCCATTGAAATTATCATCTCAGATGGCCTCTATCCAGCCATTTATCTATCGTTCGGAAGGTACTGTGAACTGGGAGCTTCATATTCCGATGGAGGCACCAACGGCGAGAATGAATACGAGCTACTTTGGAAAAAATGACGACTGCTCTGATCAGATTCATGAACTATACTTTGTTCGTCAAGGAAACTACCCGTTTGCATTATACCTGAAGGGCGCCGACATCGACACTTTCAAGGAAACCATCTTGAAGCGCGAGAACGAGAGTATTCCTATCGATCAGTTCTTCCCAGGTTACTTAGATTGGTCCATTTCTGGTGGAGAAACAAATCAGGATTGGTATTTAAAGCCTTATTAGGGTTTCCAATAGCGTTCTATAGGTTTTTCCGCAAGGTGAGGATGTTCTGATTGTCACGGCGTTCGTAGTTGACGCTGTCCATAATCTGGGTGATGAGATGGATGCCGAGCCCGCCGATGGGACGCTCCTCGACAGAAAGAGTTGTGTCCACGGCCTGATGTGTGGTGGGGTCGAAGGGTGTACCACCGTCGATGATGGAGAAATCGAGATGCTGGTCGTTGGCCTGTGCGAGGATGCGGATGTCGCCCTGCACACCCTTGGGATAGGCATAGTTTATGACGTTTACCACAGCCTCCTCGATGGCGAGATTCATCTGCATAGAGATGGCCGTATCTAACTTCAGCGCCTGGCACACGGATTCCACAAACTCGGCCATTTGGGGCAGTTGCCCGATGTCGTTAGTGAGGGTTATCTCCTTCTGGAAGCGAAACGTGCCGGGAAGCTTGGTGTAGCGGATGGCCAGCATGGTCAGGTCGTCGCTCTGTTCGGCCTCGCCCGTGAAGGCACACACAGCCTCTGTCAGCTTGCTGATGATTTCCTGCGAACTGGCAGAGAACGGAATGGCTTCAACCATCCGTTCTTCCCCAAACAACTGCTGATTCATATCCTCGGCCTCGGTCAGTCCGTCCGTATAAAGGAAGATTGAAGTGCCTGCCTCGATTGTTGTCTCCTGCTGCGTGAACTCCCAGCCACCCATGATGCCAATGGGGAGGTTACTGTCGCAGGGAAGGAATTCTTTCCGCTTCTGATTGCCTTTTTCGATGAGAAGGAGTGGAGCGTTGTGTCCCGCATTGCAGTAGCGCAGTTTTCCTGTTGGCAAATCCAGCACACCCAGAAAGAAGGTGACGAACATGTTCTGCTCGTTGTCCTCGGCCATACGGTCGTTCATCTGCGACAAGACCCGTTCGGGGCGCGGCTCGTGCATGGAAAGGGTGCGGAAGAGGGAACGTGCCACAGCCATCACCAGCGAGGCAGGAACGCCCTTACCCGAGACATCGCCTATGCAGAAGAACAGCTTCTCGTCGCGAATATAGAAGTCGAAGATGTCTCCGCCCACAGCTTTGGCGGGCGTCTGCTGTCCGTAGATGTCGATATCGTCGCGATCGGGATATGGTGGGAATATCTTCGGCAGCATAGACCGCTGTATGTTGCTCGCCACCTTCAGCTCGCCCTCGATGCGTCCCTTCTGCTCGTTCACCTGCTTGAGTTCCTCCATCTGTTGCGTCAAAGAAGCCTGCATCAGGGCAAAGGATTCGTGCAACTGCCTCATCTCGTCGTGCGATGTAATCTGGGGCAACGAAGCATTCAGGTTTCCCTGGGCTATCTCGTCGGCAGACTGCGCAAAGAGGGTCAGCGGCTTGATGACACGTTTCAGAATATGCCGACAGATAAAGAACAGGATTACCAGTCCTATCAGCATGACAGCCACGACAAGACCACCGAAGAGTTTCGAGCGGTAGAAGATGAGCTTAGCCGGGATAACGGTAGCCATAGACCAACCCGTTCGCTCGATAGGTGCATAGTTGATGTAGAACTTTGTGCCGTCGCGGTCGACGGTCTTCATACCCGATTTGCCGTCTATCATCTCATAGCCTATCTCATCATCAATCGTGTCGTTTGTCTCCTGTGTATAGACAAAGTAGGTCTCGTTCAGGATTCGGGAACGCATGGGATGGGCAATATAAGTGCCGCCCTTACCGATGATATAGGTATATGCATGATTATAGAAGAAGGTGCTGTCGCCCTCCATGATAGCCCGTTGGCACTCCTCCATGCCACGATCCTTGGTTTTCAGCACCCGCTGATTGAAATCGAAGTCGCTCTGCTTCAGAAGTTCTGTGAGCCACTCCAGCGACACGTCGGCCGTGATAATGGCATAGAAATTGCCCGATGCATCATATAGCGGATGCGAATAGGTGGTCATCATCTGCTCGCCACCCCCTTGGTCGTAATAAGGCTCACTCCAACAATTTCTTTTCAGAAGTTTGGGGATGAGATACCAATCCATGTAATGATACTCGTAGTTGTCGGAACCAAGCTGCTTTGTGAGTATCGTGGAGTCGGCACCACGATAGGCGTACGGCGAGAATTGCTTACCCTTCTGAGGATAGAAGTCGGGTTCGAAGGCAACGGTAGAGCCTATGATATTAGGGTTCAGTTCCAGCAAACGACGGACGACACTATACATCTCATCCGGTTCTGAGAGTGTTTTCTCGACCTCCGGTATGGTATTTGCCACAGCCACTTCCACACCTACAAGGACGCTATTGATATGCTGGTTGGCAATCTCCATACGACTCTGCACATTCTCCTTCGTTCCCTTCAGGACAGCCGACGAGCTGATGTACGTAACAATCAGGGTGATAATGACCGTAACGGTCATCACCGTGAGCATCACCCCAAGGGTAAGTCTGGCGTAGAGGGAATGAGAGGTAGGGAAAGATAAACGGAATGATCTCATGGCTGTGTGATTTGTTGATAAGTAATCGGATTCTTTATAACACTTCCCTCGTAAAGGATACGGTTGGCAAGGTCAAACATCTGGGGATCCAGACGGTAAGTACGCTTGCCCGTCTTCGGGTCAGTAAGCAACCTAAGGCACTCCTCCAACATCCATCGCTGGGCAAAGATATTAGAGGGGACATTACACTGGCGTATATATTGCATCACGATGTCGAGTGTCTCCCCGGGATGGCTGGCAGCCCACTCCCACCCTTTCCGAGAGGCCTCGGCAAACTTCATGACTTCCGTCCGATGCTTCTTAAAGTAATCCTTCGTTACGTAAAGTCCATCCTCCGGTACATTATAGCCTATATCCCGCAAATACAGCAGCTGGTCCTTCTGCAGCCGTTGCCCGGCGGTCTTCAGCTGGTAAAACTCGTTATAGCTCATGGCCAGCGTGGCATCTATGGCGCCCGAGATATAAAGATTGGTATGGGAGATAAAAGGAATCCATTCGATATCGAGATTGGCTTTCCGCCCTATCGCGATGGGCAACATGGAGGCTCCCGTCCTGAATTGCCCGACACGTTTGCCGTCCAGACTCTTAAAATCCTTCATCGGCTGATGGGATATAATCATCTGACCGCTCTGCTGGAAATACTGGAGCACATTCACCAACTGGCTGCCCTTGTCGATCATCTCCATAGCCGACACCAACTGAAACAACATTAGATGGCTTTCTCCGCTCTCCAGACGATTGACGTTTGTACTGGAGGCTGTCGGGTGCTTGATGACAACATTCAACCCAGCCTGCTTATAGAAGCCCTTTGCGTCGGCCACATAGAAACCGGCAAACTGAGCCTGAGCGGTCCAAGTAGGTGTGAACACCATCGTTTCCTGGGCACTGACAGATATGCTAAGCAGCAAAAGCATCAGAACAGATGCCATCATATACATTCTTTTCATCAGTCTTAGTTTATTTCGTTGCGGTTAAGAATCATGTGCTGCAAATATACAAAAAGTTCGCTAACAATTATCCGTTTCCGATATTTTTTTTGTTAATACGACGTGAAGTTCCCTTCACACGTTGTTCTTCTCGGTAAAAAACCCAATATCTATATAAATTAGGTGGCAGGATTTTTTTGTATTTCTCTTATTAAATCGTACTTTTGCCATCACGAAACCAATAAACTGACTATAAACTTTAATTACAATAATATGATAAAGAAATCCATCTCATTATTATGTATCGGATTCACGCTTATAGCGTGTAACGAGCAGGACAAACGTGAAACAGAGCAGGAATTCACCGACAATGTCCAGGCGGCTTTGGCCGATAGTGGTCACATAGATTTAGACAAGCTCCAATGGACAAGGGAGCCCAAAGGCTACGAAGTGAAGGGCGACACCATTCTCATTACCACCGCTCCGCATACCGACCTGTGGCAACGCACCTACTATCACTTCCAGAACGACAATGCCCCCGTACTGCAGATGAAGACCCGCGAGAAGTTCTTCAGCTTCATAGTGAAGACCGACTTCACAGAGAGCCATCAACGCTTCGACCAATGCGGCATCGTCATGTATCTCGACAGCGCGAACTGGCTGAAAGGCTCCATGGAGTACGAGAACGACGAGTTCCAGCATCTAGGCAGCGTAGCCACCAACAACGGCTATTCCGACTGGGCCACAACAGCCATCCCTGCGGATATCAAGACCATGTGGTACCGTTTTTCACGTCGCGAGGACGACTACTGCATCGAGTGCTCAACAGACGGCATCAACTTCAGCCAGATGCGCATATGCCACATGTATGCCGCAGCCGAGGAAATTCAGTTCGGCATCTATGCCTGCTCGCCCGAGGAGTCATCCTTTACCGCCACCTTCACGGACATGAGGATAACCGAATGCGCCTGGAAGGCTCACGACGGACAGCAGCCGGATTAACAACGTCCTTACGGGAAACAAGACAAGATATAAAATATACAACTAACAAAACAATAAACTTTATTTATCACAATGACAGAATGGGATAAGATGCAGAAGCATCAGATTTACAACGATTTTGACGCAGATTTGTTCGACCTTAGAGTAGAAGCGAAAAAGTTGTTCAAGGAATTTAACCGCACAGAGGATGAGGAAACCGAGCGTCGTCAGGACATCATGCGCCGACTCTTCAGGAAAGTAGGTGAGCGCGTATGGATGGAACCCAACTTCACCTGCGAATTCGGCAAGAACATTACCATCGGTAGCGATGTGTATATCAATTTCGGATGCACGCTCCTCGACTGCGGACAGATTACGATAGGCAATAACACACTGCTGGGCCCCAACGTTAGCATGTATTCAGCCAACCACTCGCTGGATTCCTCAGAGCGAATAGCAGGAGCCTTGATTCCTGAGCCCATTACCGTAGGAGACCGTGTATGGATTGGAGGCGGCAGCACCGTTCTCAGCGGAGTCACAATAGGCGACGACACCGTCATAGGAGCCGGAAGTGTGGTAACCCACGACATCCCCTCAGGTGTTCTGGCTGCAGGAAACCCGTGTCGCGTGATAAGGAAAATCACAGAAAAAGACAAAGTCGGCTTCCCCGTTCAGCAGTAAAGCCTTTGTAGTACCCCTACATCATATTACAACCTGGCAGGACAAGCAATCAGCCAACCTACCCACGGAATCTACGTCAAGTGTACAAAGGACAAAGGGCAAAAAGCTAGAAGTAAGGGACAGGTGTATAAGATTTGAATTAAGAATTATCGGCTATCGTTGAGCGGTTAGCGACCTGAAACTTGAAGGCTGCGATTGAGCGAGAGAAGAGTGAAACTCGCTTCAACTCTTCCGAGCGTGAGCAGGCTCGAAACGCAGCTTCAAACCTGAAACCATCTATCACCTTTCATCTATTATCTATCTTATTCCTCCTCCGCAACCATCAAGTATTCATTCTCCGATTCTGAGAATAGTATTGGTTTACGTTGATAGATGGAGAGAAAGTTTTGGTTCAACTGCAGCTCCACTTGTTGCATGGTATGCTCAAGGAGTTTGGGCTTCAGCTGACATTCCCAAACAACTATGCAGTACCATCCATTCTCTTGCAGTATGCGGTAGTTCTGTTGGTCGCGCTCCTGATTCCGAGTGATCTTTTTAACCCAGAACTCCCGATTCGTCTTAGGAATCTTACAGCACTCCGAGTTATAAATTATCATTTCTCCATTATCAATTTGCGGCATTGCCACTCGGTGTCCGTGCCAGAAACACCCATTCACAAATATCGCTGTGCGGAACCGTCGCATCACAATGTCAGGCTTCCCAGGAACAGACTTAACATTCAGCCGGTATCGGTACCCATGACTCCACAACCATTTACGCACGATCAACTCCGGCTTCGTGTTTTTTCCACGAATAGCCGCCATGGTTTGATGGCGTTGTTGTGGAGTTAAACGGTCCATTTTTATACTTTTTATCTCTCCATTACTCTCCCCAAAAATGTATCTGTGAAAGCTCGCTGGAATTTCAGATTTATCATTTTGTATTCTGGCAGACTCTCTAAATACTCCAGTTCAAACACAAGGCGAGGAGCTTTCTTATCTTCTACATCAGGATGGACTTCTGTCTTGCTACCCAAACGTGCTATTTTAATTAGGTAAAGGTCACGAACACCTTTCCCTTTAATATGAGGCATGAAATAATAAAGCTTGTTGAGGGCAATGGTTGATGGAAATGTTTCGACATTTCCTGTATAATACAATTTTGTAGGTTCTTCCGTTAGGAAATAATCTATGTTATCTTCTTTCACAAAACCTATAAGGAGACGCTTTGTGCGGTCTAACTGATACGTTTTCTTTGGTTTGTTATATACCAAATCCTCTTCACCAAAATCAAATAAGGTCTGAGTTAAAAGGGGCTTGGGGTTTCGTTGAACATGAATGGGGTGTGTCGAAACAGGTGCCTCGTCGAAAATGGCACTATATAAACTCTTACCTACTTCCTGAACAACACCACATACTAAGGCGTTTCCCATAAGGAAGGCTCTGCGTCCATCGGAAACATCAGGGTGATATGTATGGTTGTCTGGGAACATATTCAAACGTTCTAATTCAATGGGAATCAAACGGCGATAACGACCGGATGGGGTTTCTACTACATGTTTGAACCTTGAAGGGGCTGAACCACCTTCGCCAGTAATCATGGTACGTGACGGCTTATCCGAAGGGTCTGGGAAAGACATTCCGCCCTCAGAGAATATATATTTAAATCCTTCTTTGGAAACGCGTTCTATCTTTTTTGCACCCTTTTCGTATTTCCATTTTGGCAGGTCTTCCTCAGAAATGAAGAATTCTTCAGGAACGTAATCTTCGTCAACTAAGTTGTCGCCTAGAGTCTGTCGAGTACCATCATAAACAGGGATTGTGTCAACAGTGAATACCTGACGCTTAGACATTATTCCAGCTTCCCCAAAAGGACTATTCTTCTTCCCCTTATTAAAGCTGTCTGAGACCTCTTTTATTTCGCCTTCAATTGAGAATGAAGATTCCGAATTGTCTTTTGCTGCAAATGGGAATGCTTTTGCCATTACTCCGTCAAACAATACCCAATCTCTTTTTTCTTCAATCTTCTGTGCGACTACAGATTCATGACGATAGCCCACAATATAAGTTCTACGACGACGTTGTGGCATACCATATTCTGCAGCATTAATAACACGCCATTCAACGGTGTAACCAAGGTCAGAAAGAGAGGCGAGAATAATAGCGAAGTCTCGCCCACGCTGAGAGGCGGGAGATGCTAGCAGACGGTCTACATTCTCAAAGAATATATAATTAGGTCGTTTATCACCTTTCTCACTAAGGATTCGGTAAATCTGCCACCAGAGTACGCCCTTCTTCCCTTCGATACCCCCAGAGCGGCTTAAAGTAGCTGCTACTGAATAGTCTTGACAAGGGAAGCCGCCAACCAGAAGGTCGTGGTCAGGGATTTCGGAGGTCGGCACTCGGTTGATATCTTTATTAGAATGGCCTTGTGCACCAAATCTTGCTTTATATACTAAGGATGCGTCTTGGTGAATTGTCGAAGGTTCCCACTGGTTATTCCAGATGGTCTCGTAAGCATCCGACGCACCTTCAAGTCCGATGCGGAATCCTCCCACACCGGCAAATAGTTCTACTACACGAATCTTATGTTTACTCTTAGACATTCTTCTTTACGATTTCTTTTACATAGTCATTGTTGAACCAATAACAATACTTCTTCACCTTTTCGCCATCTGGGTTATTAGGGTTAATGGCTAAGTCTCTTGAATTCTTTCCCTTGGGACGGACGTGGAACCGCTTGTTTCTGGGAGAATTGAAGTAGTCAGGGTGAATGTGGTTATCCAGAATTGTTTGGCGAATATGCTTCCAGTATTTCTCAGCGTACTCTAAATCTTCTACTGGCATAGTCCAGAAGAAAGCCTTGTCAAAAGCATATGTATTCTCTGTTACAAGTTCGCCTTCTTTGTTGTAATACTCTATCTGACCGCCATCAGCTCTGAAAATAGCAAACAGGAAACGACCACTGAAAATCTCATATAAACGAGAATCCAGCCAGTCTTCAGTATCATAAACCTCAGAGTAATTGATATTCTCAAAAGACATTGCCTCGTTGATGCCACCATCGGCTTCAATACGTATGGTTTTCAGTTGCAGACCTGCTTTCTTGAATTCCTCAGACAAATTAGCAACTTTGAACTTCCCCATAACAATTCTGCTTGCGATACGAGCATATTTGTCCTTTGAAGTATCATACCTTTTGCCAATCTTTGAACACAATTGTTCGTAAGTCAGCCCCTGATAATCGTCAAATTTGCGAAGTACAATATTCTCGAATGTGTCGTTGCGCAATTCTGCTGCCGTTGCAATCTGTGGAGCCTTCTCCTTATACTTGAAATTGACAACAGATTTCTTTTTGCTAGCCTTGATAAATTCAAGGACAGTGCGCATATAGGCAGGCTTAAGCGAGAATGCTCTGCCAGGAGCAAGAACATTTGAATAAGGTTGCTGGCGTAGTTTTGAATCCTTGTTACCTTTGCGACAAGCACCAAGATATTCCGTATCACCTTCTGACAACAAGTGAGCTTCACCTCTCTTGATTTTGTTGATTATGACCTCGTAGTCATTCTTAATAATCAGCAAATCTTTTTCAGGAATCTTCCATAATACGACATAAAGGAAATAGCGGTCAAATTGCTCAACTCCCTTTTCATACAGATAGAACAGTAAAAGAAGCAGTCGGAATTTCTTATAGAACAAAGACATTTCAAACGTTTGACTAACCACTTCATTGTAGTTAATCATGTCAACGACGAGTCGCTCCTTTATCTGAAGCGTCATGTCTTTGAGTTCTTTGAGCCCAGTTGTTTTCAGTTCAACGCCAGCTTCCCTGAAATCTGGCTCAGGTGAACTATTGGGTTTATAGTGATAGTAGAGTTCTTCTACCATTTGTCCTAATTCGCCCTTATTCTTTGAGTTGTAACCAGCAACAGCAGCATCGCCAACGATTTCTCGTAGCGTGTGGTCTATGAGGGGAAGAGCGTACTCATAGATGGATATTGGGTCTGTCTTGTCGTACGACAAAGATTCTTTATATGCCATTCTAATATTTGTCTCTTGATTAATAATTGGCGGCAAATTTACAAAATAATTGGAAGAAAATTCGCGTTTTATGCAAAAAACACCTTCTTTATAAGCGAGACTAAACCATTTTTAACAAAGACATGGCAAGTAAAGTGTACGAAAGAGGAAGTGTTGTTATGGATACAATGCAAATTCTGCACCAACTGGTGCAGTTTTATGGTGGCATCTCGACATTAAATGTATCGTATTCGGTACAATTAGACCCAAAGTGGTCAAATCCGACCACTTAACAGCCAGAATTTTTAATTGTGGCGAATTCGCCATATTTTGAATGTGTCACCTTTTGGGTAGTTCACTTGTCCTTTGGGTAGTCATTTTCATCCTATTGGGTAGTAGAATTCAGCTCTTCGTTGGCCTTTTGGGTAGTAAATTCGTCCTTTTGGGTAGTGATTCACTCTCACCGAGTTTACACAATTGAACAAGTTCTTTGTCTGTCATCTTGAATTTCTTTTTATTGTAAATAAGCTCGTCAATGACATGCAAAAGTACAAAGAAAAGTTGAAAGTTGAAAATTATTCTGTAACTTTGTCCCAAAATAGAAACGTTATGGCTAACATAAAGATTATAAAGGGGCAGTTTGAGAAGGGAGCTTGCGCTGCTGGTAAGGCAGAGGTGTTTGCCAATGCCATCAAGCATGACCACAGAAGTAAGAATCCCACCACACGGTGGAGTGATATCATTGAGCTGAAATAGGGAAATGAAGTTATGACACTTAAACAACTCATAGTTATCTATCTTGTAGCCGTCAACGTAATCACTTTCTTCTTTTATGGCATAGACAAGTGGAAAGCCAGACGTTCTAAGTGGCGCATCCCAGAAGCGACTATATTGGGATTGGCTGTCATAGGTGGTAGCTTAGGAGCCTGGTTAGGCATGAGAATGTGGCATCACAAGACCATGCACAAGAAGTTCCAGTATGGCATTCCGCTGATTCTGATTGTACAAATAGCCCTTGTTCTGCTGACATCATGTAGGACAAAGCAGACTTTTGAATTATCAGCACCAATTCAAGGACACAAGTACGAACCAGAGCATTCTCCAAACGTATTCCTTGTTATGTACGATGAGAAAGTTGGCAAAGAACCTCTTCTAAAATCCATCAAGGTATATGGCGTAGAAATTATCTATGATTATGGCATCATTAATGGCATGGCTCTGAAGAAACCAGATAACAAGACGCTCGAAGAAACTATGCAGTTTTTCAAGCAGGTGAAGGGTGTGACGAATGTGGAGTATGACCGCATCATCCGACTCACAGGCCCAGTAAAACTAAGATTGGAAGTAAAATGAGACAGACCTTAACCGATTAAGGGTTTATGAGTTCCAGAAATTGCTTGTTCAATAGGAAACCTTGAGTTAAAAGTAAGTCTGCCCGTTTGTCTATCGGACATTGCCAATTATAACGAAAAAAGCCTTCGCCCCTCATTTTTGGAAGAAAATTTGCCAAAGAAAAGGCGTTATTTATGAAAATACTGTATCTTTGCAGTAGATAACCAA
>Ga0256407_10011756_pt1 | contig 12047 bp, 11 predicted proteins | sample RumenRJG_04DNA_FD_193489 | JGI IMG/M metagenome (GOLD analysis project Ga0256407, IMG submission 193489) | Bovine rumen microbial communities from Lethbridge, Alberta, Canada - RJG_04 | ecosystem: Host-associated > Mammals > Digestive system > Stomach > Rumen | place: Canada: Alberta... | reverse complement strand
TTGTTGGTTCACTGCTATCGTTTGCTTTAGTTTATGGAATGAATTATCTAACACAAATACTAATTTTCAAAAACAATATTGGTATGTATAGTTTTAATTGATTCTCGTCAAAACAATACAATATCAATTCTGAACAGATTGATCCGGCCTATGTTTCAAAAGTTTCACAAACTGTTCAAAGACACATTGATAATGGTATTAACCGTAACATTTACATTAGTAGAATAACTGCTAAGAATGATGTTGCTTTTAATTGAAAATGATTGGTGGGTTATTTGTCAATTGCTTTACCAATTATCATCATAGGTTTAATTTTAGCGTTTACAGTTGGTTCAACTAACTTAAATGGTTTCTATGGTGGAACTAGATTAATGATTCAAGTTAAACAAGGTGATGCCACTGTTACATGGGGTCAAATTATGCGTGCACTGACTCTGGTGCAAAGCAATGGATGATATAATCTCCAAGCAAATCCTGATTACTTTGTATTAGAGACTTCGGTGTTGTACACTCTCCATTCACATGGTTATGACAATTTAGTGAATGCTTTACAAGAATCTGGAATTACTGCATTCTTCATTCAAAATATAAGCAGTAAATCAACAATTGAATTTACATTCAATAGTCTTTGAGTTTTATTATCATTTGGTGGCCTTATGTCTGTTTATTCACTAATTAGATATAACTGATATAGTGTGTTGCCAACATTTGTTGTCTTCATTCTAACTTGCTTATTGACAGCATCATTTATTGTGATAACTCACATGGTTGTTAATATTTACACTAACTATACATTCATTATGTTAGGAATTATGTGTTACCTATTAATGTACTCATTAATGTCTTCAATGTTAAACCGATACGTTAGAAGAAATCCAACATTATACACTGAACTTGGAAGTTTATATATACATTGCATTAGCCTATTCAACGACAATTATGTAACAATAATCTCTTTATTTGGAATATTATCATTGGTAATGATTTTATTCTTACCATCTGCTTTAATTTTCATGAGTTTATCAATATTAGTCGGAACTATCATTATGATGTTTACTACAAGTGTCATCTTACCAAACTTTATATATTGATTTAACAACTTACATAACATGTATCGAATTAGAGTAAGACGTATTCAATCTGCGACTGAAAAACGTAATTTAGATAAGATTGATGAAGAATTGATTGATACAATCAATATTAATACAAGACCAAGAGAAAAAGATTAAGGGGAAAATATGAAATATAGATCTGTTGAACAAATATTAAGAGAACATATTGCTGAAATTAAGGACTTTCCAAGTCCTGGAATTATTTTTAGGGATTTAACTCCAATATTAGCTGATAGTAAAATTTTCACATTAGCTATTGATGAATTATACCTTCGTACTATGGATTTAAAGTACGATGTAATTCTTTCTCCAGAATCACGTGGATTCTGATTTGGATTACCTCTAGCGACAAAAGCACAAGTAAGTTTTGTACCTGTTCGTAAACCAGGAAAATTACCACGTAAAGTACTTACACAAAAATATGAATTAGAATATGATTCTGGTGAATTACAAATTCACGCTGATGCTATTAAACCAGGAAGTAGAGTTCTAATTGTTGACGATTTAATTGCAACTGGTGGAACAGTTCAAGCAATTATTGACCTTGTTAAAAAATCAGGTTCTACAGTTGTGGGTTGTGCATTTTGTGTAAACCTAGAAAATCTACCTGGTTCAAAAAGATTGAAAGAATTAGAAATTCCTAATTTCTCATTGGTTAATCTATAGTTATTGGATTTAGCTGAATTAGTTTAGTGGAAAAATAAGTGAATGGTAATCACTTGCCTCAAGTTCGATTCTTGAATTCAGCACCATTAACTATTTGGGTAGTAGCCAAGCGGTAAGGCCTCTGATTCTGAATCAGACATGCGTTGGTTCGAATCCAACCTACCCAGCCATAAATACTAAAACTATCATTGAATCACTATTTATAGTGATTTTTTATTTCATTGGTAAATTAATATATAATAAACGAATAATTAAAAGAGGAGAAATTATGGCTTTTGTTTCAAATGAACAAAAAAATAAAAACAAAGAAGAAATCAAGGCTACATATGGTAGAAAAAAATTCTTCATAATTTTCACTTTATTTTACCTTGTAACTTATATTGTTTTATTAGCACTTTCAATTTTCATGGGAGGAACTTGAACACAATTATCACTTGTTGATGAATCAATGTGACATGGCATTTCCGCATTTGGATGAGCTATGGCTGCATTAGCTATTCTATTACTTGCAATGACAATTATTTCTATTGTTATGTTAGCTAAATTTGAAAATCCTAGAAAAATTATCAAAGCTAATCAAGACAACCGAAATACTGAAGCTGCTAGAAAAGGTAGAGCTAGAGCTCTAAAAGGACAAAAGAAGAAAAAAAGTAGTAAGAAATAGTATTTTTGATTTCTCAATTAAAAACTAAACATCCAGTGATTATAAATCAAAATATGATGTTTAGTTTTTTATTTTTTTAAGAACCTAAAGCCACTTATTTTTAACTAAAGTTAGTTAAAACATACACACATCTATTAATATATTAAATTTTATATATATAATATCTTATAGTTTTTAATGGAGGAAAATTAAATTGGTAAAGATTCGTTTAACACGATTAGGGAAACATAAAAGTCCATTTTATCGTATCGTTGCAGTTGATTCTCGCAACAAAAGAGATGGTGGTTATTTAGCTTTAGTTGGTACTTACGAACCTTTTGAAGGAAAAGTAAATTTTAAATCTGAAGTTATTTTAGATTTACTTTCTAAAGGAGCCGTACCATCTGAAACTGTTTTAAATCTTCTAAAAGAAAAAGGAATTTGAAAACAATTTCAACAAACAAAATCACATAAAAAAGTAGCTAAAAAAACTAGCAAGAAAACTAAAAAAGAAACTAAAAAAGTAACTAAATAATTCTTAGGAAAATTTTGTGAAAATTTCTATCTTAACGCTTTTTCCTGAAATGTTTGATGGATTTCTAAATCAATCAATTATCTCGATTAGCTTGTCAAAGAAAATTAATGAAATTGAAATTATTAATTTTCGTGATTATTCGAAGAATAAACACAAGCGTGTTGATGATTATCAATATGGTGGTGGTAGTGGAATGGTAATTGGTTTACAAGCAATTGTTGATTGTTTGAATGATATTAGAACACCTGATTCTCATGTGGTGTTGTTAACACCACAAGGAAAAACATATGATCAAGCTAAAGCTAAGAAGCTTAGCAAACTAAAACACTTAATTCTTGTGTGTGGTCATTATGAAGGTTTTGACGAAAGAATAATTAACTTTGTTGATGAAACCATTTCCGTTGGCGATTATATTTTAACTGGTGGGGAAATTCCAGCAATGTTAATTGCAGATAGTTGTCTACGATTGGTGGATTTAACTATCAATAAAGATTCACTAGAATGTGAATCATTCGAAAATAACTTATTAGATTATCCAGTTTATACAAAACCAAAGGATTTTGAAGGATACAAAGTACCAGAAGTACTTTTAAGTGGAAATCATCAGGAAATCAATAAGTGAAGAAAAAAGCAACAAATATTAAAAACTAAGAAATATCGTACTGATTTATACAAAAAATATTTAAAAACTAAAAATGATTAAATAGGAGCTATTATGGCAAAAAGTACAAAACATAATACATCAATTTTAAAAGCTGTGCAAAAAGCACAATTACGAGATGATTTACCAGAAATTCATACTGGTGATACTGTATCAGTATATTTAAAAATCGTTGAAGGAGCTAAGACGCGTGCTCAACGTTTTGATGGTGTAGTATTACGTGTAAGAGGAACTGGACTTGGTAAAACTTTTACAATTAGAAAAGAAAGTTATGGAATTGGAGTTGAAGAAACTTTTCCATACAATTCTCCTTTAATTGTAAAGATTGAAGTTCAAAAACATGGTAAAGTTCGTCGTTCATATATTTCATATATGCGCAAACGTTCTGGAAAATTTGCTCGTATTAAAACTAAAACTACTAAAAAAGAAAAGTAATATTTAGCAATCAATTAAAGTAAAAGTTTTGAAATTTGCAATAACATATTACATGATGTTGTTGGAAAAATGAACGAAATCTATATTATTTGAGTAACTTTACAAAGTTAAATTGCAAAATATAGACAAACAGCAAGTATGTACAAAGACAAGATATATAAACACCAATTAATTGAAAAAGATTGATACCAGTTTTGAAAACAAAATAATTTATTTGAACCAAAAAGTTTAAAAGAAAACAACAAACTTTATAGTATTATTTTACCCCCACCTAACATTACTGGTCATTTACATTTAGGACATGCTTGAGATGGTACAATTCAAGATGTATTAATCCGTTATAAAAAACTTTGTGGTTATAATGTTTGTTGATTTTCTGGTACTGATCATGCCGGAATAGCTACCCAAACAAAATTTGATAAAATTGCCAAACAACAAAAGCTAACATTCAAAAATTCTGACCAATACATGGAAAATCTTAAGAATTGAGCACTTGAACAAAGAAAATATATTCATGACCAATGAGCTCAATTAGGTTTTGCTTTAAGTTATGATTATGAGTCATATACATTAGATGAGAATGTTAAAGAACTAACTAGCAAAGTTTTTATTGATTTATACAATAAAGGTTTGATTTATCAAGATTATAAGTTGACTAACTGAGATATTAAACTAAAAACTGCAATTAGTGATATCGAAGTTATCTATAAAAAAACAAGCTCAAAAATGTACTACTTTAAGTATTACATTGATGGAACTAAAGATTATCTTGTTGTAGCGACAACAAGACCAGAAACAATGTTTGGTGATACTAATGTCTTTATCAATCCAAAAGACAAAAGATACATAAAATATTTACACAAATTTGCAATTAATCCTGTTAATAATCAGAAACTAGAAATTTTAAGTGATGATTATATTGATATGGAGTTTTGTACTGGAGCTATGAAATGTACTCCAGCTCATGACTTTAATGATTATGAGTTAGCAAAAAAACATAACATAAAAAAGTATTATTCTGTTATAAATAGTGATGGAACTTTAAACGGCCATTGTGTTATTAATAATGTTTCATATGAAGGTATTGATCGTTTAAAAGCTCGTGATACAATTGTAAAACAATTAGCTTCATTAAACTTATTAATTAAAGTTGAAGATCACATTAACAATGTAGGTTATAGTGAAAGAACTGATGAGTTAATAGAACCATTGCTTTCTAAACAATGGTTTGTTAAAATGAAACCAATTGTTAAGAAATTAAGACAGACACTTAAGAGCAATCCAAATAAATTGATATTTGTTCCTAGAAGGTTTGAGCAAACAATAAATACTTGATTCGACAATATTAATGATTGATGTATTTCACGTCAATTATTATGAGGCCATAAAATTCCAGCATACCACCATAATAAAACTAACGAATTATATGTTGGTAATAAACCGCCAAAAGGTTATGTTCAAGAGAATGGTGTATTAGATACATGATTCTCTTCTGGTCTATGACCAGTTGTTACAACTGTCTATAACAAGAATGGTAATATGACAAAATATTATCCAACTGATGTTTTAGTAACTGCATATGATATTTTGTTTTTCTGAGTAGCAAGAATGCTATTTCAATGTAATAATTTAACTTCAGAAATTCCATTTAAAAATGTTTTAGTTCACGGACTAATCCGTGATGAACAAAATCGTAAGATGTCAAAATCTTTAGGTAACGGTATTGAACCGGAAACTGTAATTGAACAATATGGTGCTGATGCTTTAAGACTATATTTGATTTCAAGTTCAACAATGGGAGAAGACTTAAGATTTTCTATGAGCAAAATTTCATACATGTCTAATTTTTTGAACAAGGTATGAAACATTCATAATTATCTAAGTAATTATGAGTCTGATGTTAAACTAACAAAAATAACCCATACATTAAACAAATGAATCTATACACAATTCAGTAATTTGATTAGCAAAGTTAATAAGTTATTTAACCAATATAATTTTTCAGTTTTAACTAATGATTTAATTGATTTTACTTGAAATGTTTTTGCCAACAACTATCTAGAATTAATTCATCCATTACTTAATGATGAATTGTATGGCAAAGAAACAATAGCAGTTGCTAAATTAATTTTTAAAAACATTTTGATTGTTATTCATCCGTTCTGTCCATTTATAACTGAAAATATTTATCAAATTATGTTCAAAGAACAAATTTCAATCATGAACGAATGCTATTTTGAACCTAATGATAAATTAATTGATCGAGAAGCAGCTGGACTAATTGAAAAGTTACTTCCAATAATTGGCAAAATTCGTGAATTAAGAATTAAACATAATATTAAAAAAACTAATATCATCAATATTAATCTAATTGACAAAATATTGGTTAAACATTCTAAGTTTATTCAAGATTTCTTGAATAATTACAAAATTGGAACTAGCAAAATTAGTTCTAAACGTATCAATAATGATTGAGACATTATTAATCTAGGAGAATCAATTATTGAATATGAAAATAAGTTTGTTTCTAAGGATGATGAGCTTGATAGATTGCAGAAACAAAAATCAATCTTAGAAGCAGAAATGGCTCGTTCTAAACAAATCTTAGCAAATAAAAATTTTATTTCTAAAGCTCCTGCTAGCAAAGTTCAATTAGAAAAATCAAAATTTAAAAAATATCAAGAAGAATATAAAGTAATTCTTTCTGCAATTGCTAAGTTAAAAGCTAAATAATTCCGTTATTTTTCAGTATTTATCTTGGAATATTTCCAACATTTTTTCGTACATATTATGTATTTTATGGAACTAAAATATAAAAGTTATGGAAAAATACACAAGAGAATTAATTTACTTATTTCGACATGAATCACTACAAAGTGCATTAAATCTTTTATATGGAAAATATTTTAATGTTCTTGTAAGGGCCACTGCTAAGTATTATTATCAATACTACAAAAATTATTTCCATCTTAGCTTACAAGATATTCAATCAATCTGTTATGAAAATTTCATAAACATTATTTATACTTTTGATTTAAATAGTTTTAAATACACATTTCCCCAATTTTTATTTATCGTTAATCGTTCTTATTTTCGTGATCTAATGCTCCATTATTTAAACAATAATGGTCAATTTGTTTTATCCAATGCTTATCAATATGGAAATATTGACATATTGTCGAGCCAAATTAATAATTATCATCAACAAAAATATAAAACGGATGATGATACTATTTTAAAAATTTTAATTTCTGATATTATAGAATATGCAAAAAATTTTGCATATTTAAATTTTAAAGGCGAAGTAATTAAAATATTTCAATTTTGGATAAAAGGAATTAAACCAGAAAAGTTTTATAAACAAACAAAGTTTAGTTATCGAAAAGTAATGAGTATTATTACTTCAATTTCTAGAAAGATAAATATCGCCATCATTAACAGATTCAAATTTAAAGTAGAACATATTCCTTTAAATTTTTGTTTAAGAATTCAAGGATTTTAATATTATTTCCAATTTTCTTTATTACTGATTAAATATATAATATTTGTAATCTATATTAAACAAGGAAATATTAATGTCAAAAATTTGATTTAAAGAATGGGATGGATTCAAACTAGGACGTTGATGTGATGAAATTGATACTCGTGGTTTCATTCAATTAAACTATACACCTTATGAAGGTGATGATAGTTTTTTAGCAGGACCTACTAAAGCTACACAATACTTATGAAATCGTGTACTTGAACTTTCTAAAAAAGAACGTGCAGCTGGTGGGGTTTTAGCTATGGATTCACGTGCTTCAACAATTGATGCATATGATGCTGGTTATCTTTCCGATAAAACTCATCGTAACTATGAAAAAATTGTTGGTGTTCAAACTGATGAACCTTTTAAAAGAGCTTATATGCCAAAAGGTGGAGTTAGAATGGCAGACCAAGCTGCTCAAAGCTATGGTTTTAAATCTGATCCAAAAATTGTAGAGATTTACACTAAGTATGTAAAAACTCATAACCAAGCAGTATTTGAAGCATATACTGATGAAATGCGTATTGCACGTCATACACATATTATGACGGGTTTACCTGATGCTTATTCTCGTGGCCGTATTATCGGTGATTATCGTAGAATCGCATTATATGGTATAGATTATTTAATCAATGAAAAAATTGAACAAAGAAATAACTTAACTGATGTTATGAGTGATGACATCATTCGTTTAAGAGAAGAAACAGCTGACCAAATTAATGCGCTTAAATTAATGAAGAAAATGGCATTAGCTTATGGAGATGATATCTCTAAACCTGCTAAAAATGCTCGTGAAGCTATTCAATGATTATATTACGGTTACTTATCAGCAGTTAAAGACCAAAACGGTGCTGCTATGTCAGTTGGTAGAAACTCAACTTTCTTAGATATTTTTATTGAACGTGATCTTAAAAAAGGTGTAATTACTGAACAAGAAGCTCAAGAGTTAATGGATCAATATGTAATGAAATTACGTATCATTAAATTCATGAGAACTCCTGAATATAATGATATCTTTTCAGGCGATCCTATTTGAGCTACTGAATCAATTGGTGGTATGGGAATTGATGGAAGAACTTTAATTACTAAGAACTCTTTCCGTATTATTCATACATTAAGTAATATTGGACCAGCTCCAGAACCAAACTTAACAATTTTATGATCACCACGTTTACCAATTGGATTTAAACGCTTCTGTGCTTCATATTCAATTAAATACTCATCAATGCAATATGAATCTGATGAACTAATGCGTGTAACACATGGTGATGATTATGCAATCGCATGTTGTGTTTCACCAATGAAAGTTGGAAAGCAAATGCAATTTTTTGGTGCTAGAGCTAACTTAGCTAAAGCATTATTATATGCAATCAATGGTGGCTATGATGAAATATTATCTGTAAAAGATCCAGCTAATGCTGAAAAACATCGTTTAGGTCCTAAACTACCTCAATTACCAACTGATAGCAAATCAGCACTAAACTATGCTGTAATTCGTGATCGATTCCACGATGTAATGGTTTGATTAGCTAAACTTTACATTAATACCTTAAACATTATCCATTACATGCACGATAAATACTTCTATGAAGCTGCTGAAATGGCATTACATGATATTGAAGTATATCGTTTCTTTGCAACAGGTATTGCTGGATTAAGCGTTGTTGCTGATTCATTATCTGCAATTAAATATGCTAAAGTTTACCCAGTTTGAAAGAAACTACCAAATGGTAGAAGTGTTGCTACTGGATTTAAAGTAAAAGGTGATTTCCCAACTTATGGTAATGATGATGACCGTGTTGATTCAATAGCAGTTGAAATTATTAAAGAATTCATTACTGAATTGAAAAAACACAAAACTTACCGTGGTGGACACGTTACAACGTCAATTCTAACTATTACTTCTAACATAATGTATGGAAGAAATACTGGATCAACTCCTGATGGTAGAATTGCTGGTCAACCATTTGCTCCTGGTGCAAACCCAATGCATGGTAGAGATCACACTGGTGCTGTAGCTTCGCTTTCATCTGTAGCTAAGATCCCATTCAAATATGCTGCTGATGGAATTTCTAACACTTTCTCAATCATTCCTAATGCTTTAGGAAAAGATGGTATGGTAGTTATTTCTGGCAAAGATTTAGATCTTGACGCTATTAAAAAAACTACAAAAACAAAAAAGAAATAATTAGAAATTATAACCATTTAAATTTTGAAGATGTTTGTCTCTTGACAAACATTTTTATTTAACAATTTACTTTTATTTGTTAGTCAATTAAATAAAAAACTGTTAGGTTAACCTAGCAGTTTTTTATTTCATTTATGGTGGAGGATATGGGAATCAAACCCACGACCCTCTGAGTGCAAATCAGATGCTCTATCAGGCTGAGCTAATCCCCCATGGTGGGAGTAAATGGACTCGAACCATCGACCTCACCCTTATCAGGGGTGTGCTCTAACCAACTGAGCTATACTCCCATTCAGTTAGTGCATATTTGTCGCACTAACACAAACATGAATATTATATATAAAAAACTAACGTTTTGTAAATTGAGGACTTCTACGTGCACCGTACTTACCGAACTTTTTACGCTCTTTACTGCGTGAATCACGAGTAAGCATTTTGTTTTTCTTAAGTACAGATTTGAATTCAGGATTTGCTTCAACTAATGCACGTGCTATACCTAAACGAATAGCACCACTTTGTCCTTGTGTTCCACCACCAATCACTTTAACTTTAATGTCGAATTGGTTCATAGTGTTTGTTAACACAAGTGGTTGTTGAAGGTTTTGAATTAAAAACATGTTTGGAAAATAATCATTTAATTTACGATTATTAACAGTAATTTCACCTTTTCCAGGTGTCATACAAACACGAGCAACAGAAGTTTTACGTCTTCCTAAACCTTTGTATTCTACTTTAGAATCTGCCATAATTATTCTCTAATCCCTTCAGCTTCAATTTTTACTGGATGATGTGACTCATAGTTCTTAGTTACATCTTTTTTGTAAACATGCAATTTAGTAATAATTCTTCTTGACAATCTATTTTTAGGTAACATACCTTTAACTGCTAATTCTAACAATTCATTAGAATAATTAGCTAACATAGTTTTACCATCTCTTGTTCTTAAACCGCCAATATATTGTGAATGTGAGTATCAGAATTCACCTTCCAATTTATTTCCAGTTAAAACCATTTTATCAGTATTGTAGACAATAACATTGTCACCACAATCAATATTTGGTGTAAATGATGGTTTATTTTTTCCTCTTAGTAGATTAGCAACTTGAACTGCTAGTTTACCAACAACAGCACCTGTAGCATCAATAATGAACCATTTACGGTTTCTTAGAGCTGTTTCTTTCTTCATCATTGTTGATTTTTGCATAATAATTTCTTTTCATTAATTTTTTTGGTTTTGATTAGTACTTTATAACCTTAATTTAGTCAGACATTACAAATAATAATAGCATTATTTATCTAATTTTGTTATTAAATATTTAAAAATACATGCATTTTTTATTAATTTGTGAGTAATGTTGCAAAAAAGGTCTTGATAAAGCAAATAATCAAATTTGATATTGTAAGCATTGTCACTGACATTATGTTTTTAGAAGAAAAGACATTCATAATAGATTATGAGTCTACAGATATGATAAATTTTCTTTTAGATAATAAAGAAAGATTTTAATGTTAGCAAATCTACATTTTATCGAAAGATAAATAAATTTTGTTGATGCCTTATGGTTGTGATATATTTTTTGATGTATTATATTTATTTATTTTTTTGGACTTTGCTCGAAAATTAAACCATCTAAGTAAGAATACTTTTTATTTTTCGAGCTATGTTGCAAAAAAGTTGGTTTTTTACTATTTAGTAGCATAGAAATCTTGTTTCAAAACATACTTCTTTTTAACAAATAAATTTCAACTATTTTTTGTTGGCTAGTAAAGTTTATACCTCTATGGCAATTTAACAAGTGTCTTATAGGAGAATTAATTCCACCCTCAAGAACATTATTCATACTCTTTACTTCACAATTATTAAGAAAATTAAATAATGTCTTATTTAGAATTAATTTACCTAGATTAAAAGCAGCAGATCTTAATCTTACATGTGTAAATCAAATTTCACCAGTTTCATGATTAACACTTTTTTGACTGATAAATTCATAATATTTGTCTTTTCAAATTTTGAATTTAGATTGTCAATTATTTGCATGTTCAATAGATTTAATTTTTAATAGTTCTCTAGATAAACATAATAATTCTTGACCAGCTTGTGTTTTGGGATTTAATGTTAGTTTTTGTCTAACATTCATTCACACATGAAATAAACATCTTTGATTTTTACATTAAACCACACTGATTTAATCGCTTTAATTAATCCATTTTGGTCATCACAAACTACATATTCAGGTTCATTAAAGTTTTTAAGAAAATTTCTTCAATTATTAGATGATTC
>Ga0256407_10011754_pt1 | contig 12049 bp, 11 predicted proteins | sample RumenRJG_04DNA_FD_193489 | JGI IMG/M metagenome (GOLD analysis project Ga0256407, IMG submission 193489) | Bovine rumen microbial communities from Lethbridge, Alberta, Canada - RJG_04 | ecosystem: Host-associated > Mammals > Digestive system > Stomach > Rumen | place: Canada: Alberta... | reverse complement strand
TTGTTAATGATTAATTAGGAAAACTGTGGCAAAATTACGAAAAAAAAACCAATATAGAGAAATAATAATCTTAAAATTATGCAATAGAAAGGAAAATGTTTGGTGTTTTCGGTGGAAATCCTTATTTTTGCAGAGATTTTTCTAACAACCTAAATGGGATGAGTATCAACCATTATATAATATCTGTTGCGGCGGTTTTGTTGATGGCGACGCAGGTGTCGGCACAAGAACCTCATTGCAAAGATACAGTTGAGCACAGTAGGCTTATGCAGGCCATGTGGGAATCTTGCTTGCAGGATTCACAACAGGTGGTCTATGATGCTTGTCTGGCTTTTCGTCAGCATGCCATGGCTGATAACAATATGCTTGAAGCCAGCACATCCTGGGTGTGCGGCATCATGTATAGTCTGGGCAAAATGAATATTTCTTCGGCCTACCATATCGTTCAGGGACTGAAAGGTGACATAGAGAGCAGTCAGTTCGCTGAGGAAGGACGGTACTTCGTGTCGAATATGATGGGACATGTGTATAACACCTGTGGTAATATACCCGGTGCCGAGGCGGAATTCTTGAAGTCGGCTGAACAAATCAAGGGAACGCGGTTTGAGAATGACGGTCTGGCCTTTATCTATCTCTCCTTGGCGCATGTACACCTGAACAACAGTCCGACACAGACCCTTCACTGGCTTGATGTGACGGAGAAGGTGCTGAGAAAGAACAGAAATTCGTGGAACTTCTACAGGTGTCTGGCGGATGTCTATGCCATCAGGTCAATTGTGATGTTCAAACTGAAAGATTACGATGCCTTCCAGAGATGCATAGATAAGATGGAGGAGGCCGAGAACATGAACAAGACGCCTTCCGCCGATCTCTTTACGCCTTATGCCCGCATCTATAAAACACTGCTGGAAAAAGGTAAGGATGAGGCTCTGGCTGAGGCAGAGACCTTACCGAACCTGAAGGAGCAGTATCTGTTGAAATGTGATATCTATCGTTACATCGGTGATAACGAGAAAGCCTTTATGACTCAGCGCGAACTGATGCATAAGCGTGACTCCATCACGGGTGTGATGATTGCCGATAACATGGACCGTATGGAAGACGAGGTGGAGCTGATGAAGAAAAGTCAGAAAATGGCCAAAGTGATGAACTATATCCTTCTCGGCTTTGCCTTGTTGGCATTACTCACCATTGTGCTGATGGCCCGCAATATCATCATGCGTCGTAAGTACAATAAGAAGTTGATGGCTAAGAACCTGGAGCTAAAGACAGCCTACAAAAAGGTGGCAGCTGCCGACGAGATGAAGTCGGAGTTTATCAAGAACGTGAGCCATGAGATCCGTACGCCGCTGAATATCATCAACGGATTCTCGCAGGTGTTGGCCGAAATGGGACCAGACATGGGAGACAAAGAGCGCAGCGTGGTGGCAAAGAACATCGGGCACAGCACCTATCAGATTACGTCGCTTGTGAATAAGATGCTCGCAATAGCCCATGACAGTACAAAAGATCTGATGGAGATGGCAGCGCAAATCGACGGTATAGGCGTCTGTCGCAAGGCTATTGAGAATATGCCAGTGGTGGATGCCGAGAAGATTAAGGTGAAACTGGATGACCAGACGAATGGTGACTGCACACTTTATACCAACGGTGACAGTCTGTTGCTGATGCTTAGCTACATTCTGGAGAACTCAGCCAAGTTTACCGAAAAGGGACATATTATATTAAAGGTACGTACGGAGAAACAAAATAATCGGAAGATGATGCTCTTCAGTGTAGAGGATACGGGATGCGGCATCCCATCAGACAAGCAGGGTACTATCTTCCAGCGATGGATGAAGGCTGACGAGTTTAAGGAAGGTCTGGGCCTGGGTTTAGCCTACTGTTGGGAAACGGCTCAGAAACTGGGCGGTGAACTGACGCTTGACCAGACATCGGAGGCAGGAACAACCTTTACGCTCAGACTCCCGGTGGAATTATCAAAGAATTAATAACAATAAGAACTGAAAAAGATGAATGAACTGAAAGAACAGGGTAGCAAAGCCTACCTGATCTCAATTGTGATGGTCGCAGTACTTGGCGGCTTGTTGTTCGGATATGACACAGCTGTCATATCTGGTGCGGAAAAAGGTCTTCAGGCCTTCTTTAAGACTGCACAGGATTTTGATTACACCGACGGATGGCATGGTTTCACTTCGGCAAGTGCCCTCATCGGCTGTATTATCGGATCTGCTATTTCCGGATTCCTGGCCACGAACCTGGGACGAAAGAAATCGCTGATTATTGCAGGCTTGCTATTCTTTGTCTCAGCACTGGGATCAATGGATCCTGAGTTCCTGTTCTTCGAGTATGGAAAACCGACTTACTCACTGCTCATTATGTTTAATATCTACCGTGTGATCGGTGGTGTCGGTGTAGGTCTGGCTTCTGCCATCTGTCCGATGTACATCGGTGAGGTGGCTCCTTCGAATATCCGTGGTATGCTCGTCAGCTGGAACCAGTTCGCTATTATCTTTGGTCAGCTGGTGGTCTATTTTGTGAACTTCTTCATCCTGGGCGACCATATCCAGCCGCTCGTAGAGGAGATGGGTAAGCAGATTGCAGAGATCACACCTGCTGCACAGTGGACGGTGACAACAGGTTGGCGTTATATGTTCGGTAGTGAGGCTGTGCCCGCAGGACTCTTTGCCCTGCTGATCTGTTTCGTGCCTGAGACACCGCGTTACCTCGTAAGTATCGGACAGGACAAAAAGGCTGAGGGTATCCTTGCCAAGATCAATGGTGCCTCAAAAGCTGCACAGATTATCCAGGATATCAAAGACACGATGGTGGTGAAGACCGAGAAGCTGATGACCTATGGTGCGCTCTGTATCTTCGTAGGTATCATGTTGTCTGTGTTCCAGCAGGCAGTGGGTATCAATGCTGTGCTCTACTATGCACCACGAATCTTCGGTGATATGGGTATGGACGACCCGATGATGCTGACAGTATTCATGGGTATCATCAATATCTCATTCACGTTGGTGGCTGTGTTCACTGTTGAGAAACTCGGTCGTAAGCCGCTTCTGATTACTGGTTCTTTAGGTATGGCTCTGGGTGCCTTTGGTGTGGCTTTGACCTTCGGTAATGATAGCCTTGCTTTAGTCACAGCGGCTTCTCTGTTGGTTTATTCGGCATCGTTTATGTTTTCTTGGGGTCCCATCACCTGGGTTCTCATTGCAGAGATTTTCCCCAACACCATCCGTGGTGGTGCTGTGGCTATCGCTGTGGCTTTCCAGTGGATTTCCAATTTCATTGTCAGCTCTTCGTTCGTGCCGATGTTCAACATGCATCTGACTGAGGGTGATGACTTCGGACACTGGTTCACCTACGGCCTCTATGGTATCATCTGTGTGGTTGCTGCCCTGTTCGTATGGCGTCTGGTTCCTGAGACTAAGGGTAAGACTCTCGAGGATATGAGTAAGATGTGGAAAGATAGGTTAAATGCAAAATAATAATAGATCATGAAGAAAATTTTAGTGGCAGAAGACAATGACAGCAACTTCATTTTGATGTCGTACATCTTGAAGAAGTACTACCAGTTTGAACGTGCGAAGAATGGTCAAGAGGCTGTGGAACTGGCGGACAAGGGTCAGTATGATATTATCCTGATGGATATCAAGATGCCCATTATGGATGGACTGGAGGCTACCAAAGCTATCAAGGAGAAGCATCCTGACTTGCCCATCGTGGCACTGACGGCTAATGCTTTCGACAGCGATCGCCAACTGGCTATTGAAGCAGGCTGCGACGATTTCCTGTCGAAACCTGTCAGCAGTGAAGCTTGTATAGAAACCATCAAACGGTTTGTAGGGGAATAAGCAGAAAAAAGCGTAGGGGCTGGGTGCCCTTACGCTAACTCAAGGTTAAATACCTGCCGTAGTTTTTCTATGGCAGGATTTTCTTTTGTCAGTTTCTCAAACTGCTCACGACGGGTCATGATCTTTATTTCTTTCTTTTGTTCTGCAATACGAATCTCAAGTGAGAGGTTCTCGTTCTGAAGACCGTTTCTGAGCGTGCTGACGATACGTCCTTTAAAGTCCTCCATCTCCTTTTTGATAAGTGCATTGTCAACCTGCACCTCTATCTGTGGTAGTTCAGTGATGGTGGGATTCATGTTCTTCATGCGGGTGGCAATGCCGCTGAGTTCTTGTGGCATTCGGTTACACATAGCCATCCATTGCAGCTCCAGATCCTCTTGAGAGAACTGGGCATTCTTTTGCTGGGTGATAGCAGGGGATACGGTACCTGGAATGATGTTGATCTTCGATGGCTTTTTTTGATCCTGATCCATCAGATTGTTCCAGGAGAAGCCGATGCCATCAAGTTTCACAGCCTTGTTGGGCTGACTGGGATTACTGGAATTGTCAGCTATGTTTGAGCTGCTTGAATTTCCAGGATTACTAGGCTTGCTAGGTGCAACGGGCTGAGCCGCGGCTACCTGTGGGGCCGCAGTCTTGGGCTGAGCCTGTCGCATCAGATGCTTAAACAGGGATTTTAATCTTCTAGGGCTACGCCCCGCACTGTCGCCTTCCTCCGCAGGCTGGGTGATCTGGGCTATCTCAATCAGTGTCAGTTCCACAAGCAGACGCTTGTTGCTCGACTGGCGATAGTTGATGTCACACTGGTTCATCTTCTTCAGCGCCTGATAGAGGAAACGGGTCTCACACTTCTTGGCCTGATCCTGATAACGCTGTCTCTGCTGATTGCTGACTTCTAATAAGGGGAGAGTCTGAGGGTCTTTCGCCATCAACACATTACGCACATGTTTGGCAAGTCCCTGAATCAGCAGACCACCGTCGAATCCCTTGTTGATGACGTTATTCAACAGCAGCATGATATCGCTCACCTTATTGTTTATAGACAGGTCGATGATCTGGAAATAGTTCTCGGCATCGAGCACGTTCAGATCCTCAATCACTTTCTCATAGGTGATATTGCCTTGGCAGAACGAAGCAGCCTGATCGAAGATGGAGAGGGCGTCACGCATACCGCCATCAGCCTTTTCGGCAATCACGGCCAGAGCCTGCTCCTCATAAGTGATACCTTCCTTCTCTGCCACGTGCTTCAGGTGATCCACCGTGTTGCGGATGGTCATACGCTCGAAGTCATAGATCTGACAACGACTCAGGATGGTTGGCAGAATCTTGTGCTTCTCGGTGGTTGCCAGGATGAAAATCACATGTGCTGGTGGTTCCTCCAATGTCTTCAGAAAAGCGTTGAATGCTGCTGTAGAGAGCATATGTACCTCGTCGATGATAAACACTTTGTATCTGCCAAGTTGCGGTGGGATGCGTGTCTGTTCCATCAGGGTCTTGATATGCTCTACCGAGTTGTTAGAGGCAGCATCAAGCTCGAAGATGTTCAGCGATCGCTGTTCGTTAAACGACTGGCAGCTTTCGCATTCATTACAGGCCTCTCCCTCAGCAGTCGGATGCTGACAGTTGATGGCTTTGGCAAAGATACGGGCACAGGTAGTCTTTCCCACACCTCGTGGACCGCAGAACAGATAGGCATGTGCCAGTTTTCCGCTCTTCACGGCATTCTTCAGCGTTGTGGTTAGAGCCGCCTGTCCCACGACGGAGTCGAAGGTTATAGGACGGTATTTCCGTGCTGAAACGATGTATTCCATAATAATCTGAATAAATTTTTGGCAAAGATACAAAAAAGTTGGGAATTAAGAATTAAGAATTAAGAGAATTTTGTATCTTTGCAGACAAATTACGAATATATGAAAGCTTTTAATCGTTTAAAGACATTCCTGCTTCGGATATGGCATTCTTTGTTCTTTAAGTATGCCATCGTGACTATTGCTGGTGTAGCTATTGTCGGTTTCCTAGATGAAAACAGTTTCTGGAGCCATTTTAAGAATATGCAGCGCATCAGTGAACTGAAGGAGGAGACGGAGAAATATAATGCAGAATATCGTCGCGATCAGGCTCGGATCCGAGAGTTGGACAGAAATCCGAAAGCGATAGAGAAGATTGCCCGTGAGCGTTATTTCATGAAGGCCGATGATGAGGATATCTTCGTGCTGAGCGATGATGGTGAGATGGAAAACCCTATCCAGAAACATGAAAAAGCTGAATAACGTCCAAGTCGCTGTCTTTCTTCTGGGTGCCCTGCTGATGGTCATCGGAGCAGGCACGAGTATGTTGGCATGGGGCAGTGCGCCCTATGTGTTTTCCGTCGGTGCCCTATGTTTCGCTTCTATGCAGATGCTCCAGCGCTATGAGGGCAGCAACTTCGTGATCCGTCGTCTGCGCAGAATCCAGTTGGTAAGTGATGTGCTCTTCCTTGTTTCTGGCTTGCTGATGATTGCCAATAAAGGGAATTTTCTCGGTTTGAGCTATATGACTTATATAGAATATGTGTATAATAAGTGGGTTATCACACTTTTGGTCGCCGCCATCTTACAGCTCTATTCTACCCATAGATTGGGTCATGAATTGGAAAAAGAGGCAAAAAAACTATAAAAGTTTGCGCAATTGTTTTAAAATGCGCAAATTTTTTTTTCTACTTCAATATATCGTTGTATTTTTGCGCCACGAAAGGTATTAATATGAACAAGATTCTATACGCATTTGTCGTTATGGCCACGCTCGCATCCTGTGCGCAGTCCTATTCGATACAAGGTTCCTCCTCTGTGTCGTCACTTGATGGTAGTAAACTCTATCTGAAAACGGTGAAGGATCAGGAGCTGAAGAGCATGGATTCCTGTGATGTTGTGCATGGTAAATTCCGCTTTGCCGGTCTTCTTGATACGGTGAAGTTGGCTAATCTTTATATGGATGATGAGCCGCTTGCGATGCCTGTGGTGGTTGAGAAGGGTGAGATTGAAGTCCGCATTGATAACACAGGCCGAAGCGTCAGTGGCACACCGTTGAATGAGAAACTGTATCAGTTCATCCATCGTCACGACCAGATTGGTAACGAGATGAATGAGTTGTCACACAAGCAGAGCCAGATGCTCCTCGACGGTATCGATGAGGATGTCATCAACCACACATTGTCTGCTGAGGCCGCACGTCTGGCACAGCAGGAGGATAGTCTGGTGACAAACTTCATCGTCGAGAACTTCGATAATGTGCTGGGTCCTGGTGTCTTCATGATGATGACCAGTGGCTATCCTTACCCCGTGCTGACACCTCAGATTGAGGATATCATGAGTAAGGCCACCAAGAAATTCAAGGAGGATCCTTATGTGAAGCAGTACTATCAGACGGCCAATGAGATTCAGGCTCGTCAGAATGGTTTGGTGGACGATACGCCTCAGGCTGCTGCTCCCACGCAGGTAGTGCCTGACACTCAGCAGCAGGTAGCCGACTCGATGGCTGCACCTTCTCTCAACATCCCGCAGAAATGAGAACGCTGATTAAAGGCGGTACGCTGGTAAACGAAGGAAGGCTGTTTGAGGGCTCCATCCTCATCGAGGATTCCCAGATTGCTCAGATTTACAAAGAACCCCATACACCCGAAGCATCCTATGATGAGCTCATAGATGCTTCGGGCTGTTTTGTGTTACCGGGTGTCATCGATGATCATGTGCACTTCCGTGAGCCAGGTCTGACGGCTAAGGCCGACATCGAGAGTGAGAGTCGTGCGGCAGCAGCAGGTGGTGTGACGACTTATTTCGATATGCCTAACACAGTGCCGCAGACCACCACCTTAGAGACTTTAGAAGAGAAATTCGCACTCGCAGCCCGGAAGAGTCATGTGAACTACTCGTTCTTCTTTGGTGCTACCAACGATAATGCCGGCTTGTTATCAGCACTCGACGTGCATCGCATTCCTGGTGTGAAGCTGTTTATGGGAAGCTCTACTGGCAATATGCTGGTGGATCGCAGAGAAGCACTTGAAACCATTTTCGCCTCATCCAAGCTTCCCATCATGACGCACTGCGAAGATACCGATATCATCAATCGGAATATGGCTGAGGCTATCCGGAAATATGGTGATGACCCGAAGGTGACGCATCATCCAGAGATCCGCAGCGAGGAGGCGTGTTATGAGAGCACGAAGTTAGCCGTAGAGCTGGCACGTCAGCATCAGGCTCGCCTGCATGTGGCTCATCTCACAACGGCTCGTGAGTTGGAACTGATCTCTCCTGAATATCCTGCTATCACTGCTGAGGCTACCGTCTCGCATCTTTATTTCTACGATCGTGACTATGCAGCCTTGGGTACACGTATCAAGTGTAATCCTGCCATTAAGACCCTGCGTGATCGCGATGCCTTACGAGAGGCACTTAACGATGGAAGAATCACTGTGATTGGTACAGATCATGCACCCCATCTCCTGTCTCAGAAAGAGGGTGGGTGCCAGAAAGCAGCCAGTGGGATGCCGATGATACAGTTCTCGTTGGTGACGATGCTCGAACTCGTGGATCAGGGCGTGCTCTCCATCGAACGTCTGGTGGAGCTGATGTGTCACAATCCAGCCCGTCTCTTCGAGGTGCGCCAGAGAGGTTTCCTCCGTGAGGGTTATCAGGCAGATATCGTGCTGGTGCGTCCTGATACTGGATGGACGGTGACAAAGGATGTGATTCAGAGCAAATGCGGTTGGAGTCCGATGGAAGGTCACATGTACTTGTGGCGCGTAGAACGTACACTCTGCAATGGACATACCGTTTATCAGCAGGGTAGGGTGGATACCAGTTACATCGGCCAACCTGTAGCTTTCAGATGATACAGACTTACGATATTTCCCAACTTCGGCCTTATATCAACTGGCCTTATTTTTTCTTTGCCTGGCAGGTGAAAGACCCGTCGGAGAAAGAGCGACTGCGTCAGGAGGCTGAGACTTTTCTCGATACGTTGGAAGGGAAATATCAGGCACATGCCCTCTTCCTGTTGCTCGATGCTTATAGCGATGGTGATGACATCATCGTGTCAGGCAACAAGCGCATCCCGATGCTCCGTCAACAGGAGGTGGGTAGTGACTATCGTTCTTTGGCGGATTATGTCGCACCTTTAGCGTCTGCTGCCTCCTCATCATTAACTTCCAAGATCGGACTTTTCGCCACTTCTGCTGATATGGGCTTGGAGACGGATTTTGCTTCTGATGCCTATCAGAAGATGATGGCGCAGCTATTGGCTGATCGCTTGGCAGAAGCTGCTGCAGAAGTGCTTCACTTGCAGGTACGCAAGCATCTCTGGGGCTATGCGCCAGATGAAAATCTCTCGATTGCTGATATGTTGGTAGAGAAGTTTCAGGGCATCCGTCCTGCGGTGGGCTATCCCTCGTTGCCAGATACCAGTCTGAACTTTGTGCTGGATGACCTGCTGGATATGAAACAGATCGGCATCCGTCTGACGGAGAGTGGGGCGATGAAACCCCATGCCAGTGTCAGCGGACTGATGCTGGCTCACCCCGAGGCCCGCTATTTCAACTTGGGAAAAATAGGGGAAGACCAGCTGCGAGACTATGCCCGCCGTCGTGGTCTTCCCATAGAAATCTGCCGCAAATTCCTCGCTGGGAATTTGTAGTTTCGTTTATTTCTTCTCCAGGGGCTTGCCTGACATCAGGAGCTCTACCAGGGGATAGTCCTTATAGCTGTGGCGCTGCTGATCCCAGAATCCGAAGTCGGCATCGTAGCACCAGGTGGTCCAGGCAATATTGAACTCATCGAATACGGTCAGCATATCACGCGTCCAGTTGTAGGCGAGTTCACGATCCACAGGCTCATAGACACCCCACTCACCACAGAACAGCTGCAGGTCGTATTTCTTCGCAGCCTCAATGGCATCCTTAAACTGCTCACGGATCTTGTTGATATCCCATACGCCCTCAGTATATTGCTTCAAGTCAGCCTTGATCTCATCCGGAGCAGCCTCGTAATCCTCTTTTGACACCAGCACACCAGGATAGTGGATCTTACCCTTATATTTGCCAAGTGGTGTCCACCAGGCACCGTAGTGGGTCAGAATCATCGGGTTGTAGTAGTGGAATGAGAGCACGATGTTCTTGTCGCCCTCAGGCACCTTCAGATACTTCATCGTCTCGTGACCCTGCCAACGGTTTGAGCCGATGACGAGTGTACGCTGAGGCTCTCTTGAACGGAGCGCTTTATGCACCTTTGCCACCAACTGGTTCCACTGCTCATGCTCATCAGCCACAGGCTCGTTCATAAACTCATAAGCCACCCAGTCGCAGCTGCGGTTCTTGAGGAAGTCTGAGAGCTGATACCACAGGTTGATCAGATCCTGCTGCGCCTTCTCTGAGGTGAAAAGGGTGTTAGCAGCCTGATCAGCTTCGTTGACAGCATTAAAATAATGTGAGCGGATGATGTGCAGATCCACGATGGCACGCAGATTGTGCTTGCGGCTCCAGTCGAGGGCATTGTTCAGCAGATCCCAGGCCTCAGGCAGCTTGTTGCCTTTCTCATCCCAGAACTGCACCTCGTCGATGGGGATACGCACGAAGTCGAAGCCTAACGACTCAAGACGTGCGAAGTCGTCCTCCTGGATATGGAGGCGACGGGCCTCGCCTCGCTGCTCTGACTGCGAGAGCCAGTGGCTCACATTCGTTCCGCGCTTGATGCGGAAGTTGTTCACTTTTCCAGCCTGAGCAAAACAGGCAGTGGAAAGGAACAGTGCCATTACGATCATGGCCAGCTTGAAAACATTCTTTCTCATAATTATTTGGTTTTAAGTTGTTGATAAGGATTACTATTTCTTTTTCAGTGTCAGAATCACGATCTCACCCGTGGCACCGAAGCGGAAGGGGATCAGTCCACCCAAACCTGCTGTGACAAACAGCTTCTGATAGCCTTCCTCATACCAGCCCCAGAACTCTCTGCCTAAGACCGACATCGGGCACCAGCCAAAGATGTTGAACTGCATGGCGTGGGTATGTCCGCTGAGGGTAAGCTGTGCTCTTCCGTCAGGAATGATCTTCCGTCGCCAGGATGATGGGTCGTGCTCCAGCATCAGGATGAAATCACTGTCGTTCACATTCTCAAGTGTCTTGTTGATATCACCTTTCTGAGGGAAGTGCTTGCCGTCGCCATCGTTCTCCATACCAGCGAGGATGATATGATCCTTGTCGTGTGTAATCTTTCGGTTCTCATTGAGCAGAAGAGTCCAGCCCAGTTGCTTCTCCAGACTGATGGTCTCCTTGATGTTTGCCGCCTTGATGGCCTCGTCGCAGCCTAAGTATTCCGCATAGTCGTGATTGCCGAGAATCGAGAACACGCCGTCCTTAGCCTTGAGTTTGTTCAGGGTCTTGATATGTGGATAGAGGTCAGCCGGCTGGATGTTCAGCAGATCGCCAGTAAACACGATCATGTCAGGTTTCTGGGCATTCATACTGTCGATGGCCTCTTCGAGCACAAAGGTGTTGCGCTTCTGGTAGCTGCCTACGTGGGCATCCGAGAAAATCACGATGCGATAGCCGTCGAAGGCTTCGGGGAGTGCTTCTGACTCGTATTCAGTATGGTTCACCTCAAACTTGTTGAACCCGGGGAACGCACCCCAAAGTACGATAAACCAGACGACGGGGATAAGTATCAGGCCAAGAAAGTTACCGTAGTTCCTGCGGGGCGTCTCTTTATCCTTCGCGCAAAACTTCCTGACGAGTGCTGAGCAGCCTCTGCCCGCAAGCGAACAAAGGATGAATATCCACATGGGAGCTATCACCAGTCCGATCAGTAGCAGGTAGAAATATAAAATAAGGATACGGTCGTTGTCAGGAATGAAATTGGGCTCCATTGCCAGATAGATGGTATAGGCCACCATCAGCACACAGGGAATCCACAACAACACTTGCTTCCACATTTCTGCCTTTTTGTAGAAGAAACGCAGATAAAAATACAGGAATGGCAGAATGTCTAGTAACAGGAATAGAATAAAACTTCTTGCTATCATTGATCAGGATTTTCTATATAACCTTGGTATTTTTGTTCTAAGCCCGACATCACGGAGTCGTAAGCCTGACGCATCGTGGCATTCACATTGTCAGGCCCTTGTCCGATGGGGTAGATGGGTTGGTGGATGGTGAGTGTCAGCGG
>Ga0256407_10011750_pt1 | contig 12052 bp, 13 predicted proteins | sample RumenRJG_04DNA_FD_193489 | JGI IMG/M metagenome (GOLD analysis project Ga0256407, IMG submission 193489) | Bovine rumen microbial communities from Lethbridge, Alberta, Canada - RJG_04 | ecosystem: Host-associated > Mammals > Digestive system > Stomach > Rumen | place: Canada: Alberta... | reverse complement strand
GATAGAGATACCACCGATAATCTGTGGCATAGCCTCATCACCGTATTCAATCTCACCACCAACTTCCGTACGCACGCCTTGCGGCAGTTGGATATCCTCTTGCATGATGCGGGCGATCTCCTTCTCAATAGGAGCAGTATAGACGCCCTGTGCAAACTGGGCAGTCACCGTGATACAGCGCTCGCCACCACGATGCATGATGCGGCTCTCGCTCCACTTAGGAGCAACTTTGGCAATCTGTCGAAGAGGTACTGTTGAATTAGTGCTTTGCAGGCCACCCGATACCATCGACGCTGGTGATGCGATACCCAGATTGGCCACATCCGAGAAGGTCATATCAGTATCGTCCTTTACCACGATGGGCAGTTCATAGTTTCCCTCCCAGATCTGTCCCACACGCAGGTCGCTTGAGGTGGCACTGAGTGCCAATTGGGCGGTAGTACGGGTAATACCTAATTGAGCCGACGTCACAGGGTTGAGTTCGACATTGATGATGGGGTACGGCTGCAGATAGTCGGTATGTACCCACTCCAATTCAGGCATCTTTCGCATACGTTCCATCAACCGCTCCGCCACCACATGCAGCGAGTCGAGGTTATCGCCATAGAAACGATATTCCAGTTCGTTCACCTCCAGATAGTCCAGCCGTTTGAACTTCACGTAGGCATTAGGGAACGCCTCACTCAACTGGGGTTGATACTGGGCCAAGAGGTCGAGTGTAGCCTTGTCGCTCTGGGTATTCACGATGAACTGTGCATAGTTGTTACCTGCCATCTGTGGGGCATAGGCATCCATAAACCGAGGTGATGAGCAGCCGATGAAAGCTGTGATGCCAGTGATGCGTTCATCTTTTTCCAGCACGTGTTGTACGGAATCGGCTATTGCCTCTGTCTCGGCCAGTCCCTTGCCGTCTGGCAGGAATATCTCCACCGCGAACTGGTCACGGTCAGCGTATGGGAACAGGCGGATCTTCAGCGTTGGGGCAATGAGTGTTGAGAGCAGAATGACGGCGATACCACCACCGATAGTCATCCAAGGATGGGCAAAAGTCCAATCCAATACCTTATAGTATGTACGCTGCACCCATTTAGTAATAACATTACCTTTGGTACTCACCTTGCCTGGCTTAATGATACGTGTTTCCAAGAACGGAATGACGGTGACCGCCAGTACCAGCGACACCATGAGGTTGATGGTAATCGTGACAGGGAAATCCTCCAGACAATCGTGGAACATACCCTTCATCGTGATGAGGAAGGGATAAAAAATAGCACAGATACAGATGGTGGCCAACAGCATCGGCATGAAGTACTGGCGAGCCGACTCTATGGCGGCATCGAAGGGCTTAAATCCCTTTCCAAGATACTCCAGATAACCATCGATCACCACAATCGAGTTATCGACAATCATTCCCAACACCACAATCAGTGCTGCCAGTGTCACGATATTCAATTCGATACCCATCATATACATGATAGCCACACTGACGAATGTGCTCAGCGGGATGGTGATGGCAGCCACAATGGCCGAACGGATGGGGAACAGCACCATCATCACCAGAATGATGATCGCCATAGAGATGAGCAGGTCGCGCAGAAAGTCGCTTACACTTGTGGCTACCACCTTGGGCTTATCGGCGATGCGGGTCACATTCACATCCTCGGGCAGTTCGTTCTGGCGGAAATCATTCAGCACCTGATCCACCTCCTGACCATACTCCACCACGTTGTTACCTGGCGTCATCTCCATCGACAGCAAAACACAAGGATGACCATCCTGTTCAATACGGCTCGACATCGGTTCATATTCGCGCACCACGCGAGCCACATCTCTCACGCGCGCCACCTTACCCGTTACAGGGTCTGAGAAGATAATCTGGTTGGCTATCTCTTCTTCGCTGTTCTCCTGAGCCTCTACGTGGATAGGCACCTGCTGGTCATCATCGCTGATACCACCACTCATCGTGGTGATGCCTTGAGCCTGCAGGCGCGAAAAGAGCATCTGCTGACCGATGCCGTATGCTTGCAGTCGCTGACGGTCTATATAAAGACTGATCTGCTCTTTCTGTTCTCCGAAGAGTTTGACATTCGCTACTGACGGGATACGACGCAGACGGTCGCTCAGGTCGTCGCTGTATTGTTTCAACTCACGATAACTGCGCTGATCACTCTCAATGGCGATGAGCAATGCCGAAGTGTTACCGAAGTCATCGTTCACCACGATGGCCAGCACACCACTGGGCAATTGCGCCTTAAAGCCATTCAGGCCGTGCTTAATCTTCGACCACACCTCGTCCTTGTTGTTCACGTCGTCGTTCAGCTTCACCATCACAATACACATGCCATTCTGACTCTGTGTGGTGGTTTTTACACGGTTCACCTCCCCAAAGGTAAAGAGGTAACGCTCCAGCGGACGAGCCACCTGCTGCTCCACCTCCTCGCTGGTGGCTCCAGGATAGACTGCCACTACCACACCCTGACGGATGGTGGCATGGGGAAATTCGTCTTTCGGCATGATATACATGCCGTAGATGCCCATCACAAACAGGATGCCAACGATGAGCAATGATATCGAGTAATGCTCCAACGGCCATCGGAGCCAATTCACATTCTTCATTTTAATAAATCACTTTGGTTCCTTCACTCAGTTTCTGATAACCCTCTGTAGCAATGCGATCACCAATGCTCAAGCCATCGATGACGCTTATATAATTGCCCTGTGTCTGACCAATCGTCACGGTAGCGCGATGCGCCGTGCTATCCTTGTCCACTGTCCACACAAACAGACTGCCATCTGATTTCTTTTGTACTGCCGTCACAGGAATCATCTTGCTACCAATAGCCTGCGAGCCATCTGAGACAAAACGCACATTGGCCACCATACCTGGCAGAAGCTTTCGATCGCCATTTGCCACATTAATTCTTATATCGTACGTATGCGTGAGCGCGTCGGCCTGTACCCCTTTCTCAATCAGGCCTCCCTGATAACTTCCATTGATGGCTTCTACCATTATACTCGTTGGCGTATTGGCATTGATACCGCCAACTTCTGCTTCAGGAACTGCCACTTTCACCTTGACTGTTGAGATGTCAAGGATGCTTACCACAGCCTGCGAGGGTAAAGCCGTCTCACCTGTTCCTATCAATTTCTTGCCTACGATACCGCTGACAGGAGCCACGAGCCGGCAGTCGGCCAGATTCTTCCGAGCCACCTCTAATTGTGATTGGGCCTGCGCCACCTTGCTCTGTATCTCCACCCATTGCACCTCGGGTAGCGATCCGTTATCGTGCAGCATCTTGTAGCGTGCTAGTGCATCGTTGGCCTGAGTCATCTGTGCCTCGGCACCACTTAACAGGTTACGCGCCTGCGTGTCGTCCATTTCCGCAATCAACTGACCCTTACTGACGGTCTGCCCCTCGTTCACCAGCATGCGTTTTACCACACCCATACCCGTAAAACTCACTGCAGTAGCCTCGCGTTCTTCCACAATACCCACATACGTCTGGGCATTATCCATCATACCAGGCGATACCACCTGTGTTTTCACTCTCGTCGGAGCCTTCACGTTCTGCTCCTTTTTCCCTCCACAACTGCCCAGTAATATGACTGATAGCAGCATCAAAAATACCTTTTTCATAACTTATTTTCTTTATTTGTGTGCAAAAGTAATCCAAAATCGACTATTATTTATGTTCATTTCCACTTCATATCTTATCAATTCGACATCAAGATGCCAAAATAACCATAATTAATGTCAAATAAACCATGAATTATAGAAAAATAATAAGTAATTTTGCAATATGAAACAGCATGAAGAAGTAACATTTCAGACATTGGCCGACAATGAGGATATCCAGATTGGTTATTCCGATAACGACATTGCGGTGGTCGACAGCATCCAGCAGTTCACCGAGATCAATACTGCCCATGTATCGATGAATGCCATCGTCATTTGTACTGACGGTAAAGTGCAGGCCCAGATGAATGGTATACAGATGGAACTACATAAAAACCAAGTGGCCGTCATACCCCAAAATGTCACTGTAACTGATGTGATGATTAGTCCGGATTTCAATCTGAAGGCAATGTTCCTCACTAACCGCATCCTGCAGAGTTTTCTGCGCGAGAAAATGAACATCTGGAACGACATGATGTATATCCATCGCCGTCATATAGTAACGATGGACGAAGACGAAATACTCTTCTACACGCATTTCTATGACATGTTGACACTGGCTATAGCAAAAGGGAAGGACAAACCCTTGCATACCGATGTTATCCAATCGCTGCTCCGCTCCGCTGTCCTCGCCCTCTGTGGAGCCATGAAACAAATTTTGTCCCCTAAGTTAGGGGACTGCAGGGGTTTGAACAAGACTTCTTCAGACCCCCAACCCCCTAACTTAGGGGGCTCTAGCGTACATCACTTCCAGCAATTCCTAGACCTACTGCACTCCAACAAAGTGAAACGCCACAGGGTAGAAGCTTATGCCAGCGAACTCTGTATTTCGCCCAAACACCTCACGGTCATCTGCAAGAAAAATTCGGGCAAGACTGCTAACGAGTGGATTACAGAACAGGTATTGGAAGACATCCGCTATTATCTGAAACAGACAGACTTGAGCATCAAGCAGATTTGTGACCATCTCGGTTTTCCAAATCCTTCATTCTTTGGTAAATACGTAAAAGACCACTTCGGCATGACACCGATGCAGCTAAGAGGGCTGTAAGATTTTTACTTCCCCTTTCTGAACTCCCTGGGGTTCATGCCCTTCATCCGGTTGAAGAAGCGGGCGAAGGTGGTGACTTCGGCGAAATGGAGCTGGTCGGAGATTTGGGTGATGCTCAGCGAAGTCTGGCGCAGCAGGAACGTGGCTTCCATCAGTAGCATCTGGTTGATGTAATCGACGACGGTACGGCCACCTGACACTTGGCGAACAACGCGTGAGAGGTAGGTGGTGGTGATGCAGAGTTCGGAAGCGTAGAAGCCGATGTCGTGGTGCTCGACAAAGTGCTGGGGCAACAGACCAAGGAAACCGAGGAAGATTTCTTCGACGCGCTTGGGGAAGCGGTGCTCGCGGATGCTATGCTGCTGGACGGTGGAGAGGTCGGTAAGGAAGAGATTGTATAGCATGCGCAGGCTGTCGTTAGCCAGCGGGAGTCCCATCTGCTGATAGTGAATCATCATCTGCATCAGTTCGCGCAGACGGCGAAAGTCATCAGCCTTCAGTGGCAGCACGGGCGAGGTGAGTTCGACCACCGTGAAGTAGGCCGTGCGGATGGCATCGCGCACCATGGGCAGACTGAGCGTGAAGTGCTCGTCGGCTAGCAGGCAGATGCCGCTGTAGTCGCTGGAAGACGAGAGGACAGTAACCTCGAAGCCGGGCGAATAAGTATAGAGGTCGCCCTCGTGCAGCGTCAGTTTGCGGTTATTATATAATATGGTTACCCAGCCGCGCGTGACAATCGTAAAGGTGTAGCACGATAGGAAACCGTGCGTCTTGTTCGTGTCGAATGTCCACTCCGCGTTAGTCTCTATGCAGATAACGTTTCCATCCCACTCACCCTCTGGTACGGGCAGGTTTCTTATTTGCCAAAATTCCTTCAAACTATACATACGAATACTGTTTTGCCGCAAAGGTACAAAGAAATTGGCAAAATGTTGCATTTTCGCCCGCTTTTCGCAAGTTTAACGGTCAAAACGAATAATAATTTAAAAAGTATTTGTATATTTGCACTCAAAAGAAACAACGACGCTTATGGCTACATCCATTCTCAACAAGATAGAATACCTCGTCTTGATCGTGGCCTCCTTTGCAGCTCAGAGCAAGATCAGCGAGGCTGAGGCATATCGCTACCTCAGCCGTTACGGCGCATTGGCCCTTTGCGAGAAGCATTATGGTATCATGCACACCCTCTCACTTGAAGAGAATCTCCAAACGCTGCAGGCCTACTGTCAAAAGAAAGGAGGCATGCTATGAGGCTCTATCACGGCTCTACCATCGACATCGCGAAAGTTGATCTTGCACTGTCGAAGCCCAATAAGGACTTTGGTCGTGCCTTCTACCTCTCCGACGACCGTCAGCAGGCGCTGGAGATGGCTCAGTTTCGTGCTGAGTTTGAGGAGACCGAGCCTGTAGTCAACGTCTATGAGTTCGACGAGGCAATTTTTCAGGAGCTCCGTTACAAGCGCTTTGAGGCCTATACCGAGGAGTGGGCACACTTCGTCTACGATCATCGCACAGAGCCGCACGGACTGACACTCCATGACTACGACATCGTCTATGGCCCCATTGCCAACGACCGCGTTGGCGCGCAGATTGCCCGCTACAAGCAGGGCTACATCACCTTCGACGAGTTCCTGCGCCGCATCCAGTACATCAAAGGCATCACCTTCCAATACGCCTTCTGCACCCAGCGGGCTATTGACAAACTTCAGACAATAAAATGAACGTATCGCAGGCAGAATTCCAGAACATGAAGGAGGAAATAGTGAAAGACCTCATCGCCCGTCTGATGGACGAGCACGGTTTCACGATGCAGCAGGCCTTCGATGCCGTCTATACCTCGCGCCTCTTCGAGAAGCTCAGCGACCCCAAAACCGGCCTCTACTTCCAAAGTTCCGGCTACGTTTATAGTTTTCTCGAAAGTGAGTTAGAGAAAGATTTGGGGCTATAATATCTAACGAAATCGATTAATGTTATGTACCACCCCACCGCCGTTCAATGGAGAATTTCTTTAAAATTAAATATTACAAACTCAATAAATATGACAAATCAACGTTTTTTTATGACAATGCTATTTGCTGTCATGGTTATAGCTTTTGTTGCCTGCGAAAAAGACGACACAGATAATACAGAGAAAAACGCTAATCCTTCAGAAGCAGTTGGTCCAATAGATGACGTGGTTACGGGTGAGGCTGTCAACTTGTTTTATACTTCTGCCACATTATATGGCTATGTAAATAATAACCTACAGAATATTACAAGTATGGGGATAGTCTATGGAACAGATAGCGAAGGTTCGAAATTGGTTAGAATGGGAACCAAAGCGACTGTTTCATCATTTGACCCAGGTACAAACAATCGCCGTTTCTCCGTGCAGCTGACCGATTTGAAGCCCAACACCACATATTATTATTACGCTTTTGCCGGAATAAAAACTGCGAACAATATTCTCTCATTTACCACTCCTGGTGAGTCGGAGATATGTCCAGATTCACAGCATCCCCATTTGATAGACCTCGATTTACCAAGTGGAACAAAGTGGGCTTGTTGTAATGTTGGTGCATTATCATCAGAACAATATGGGGATTATTATGCATGGGGTGAGAAATATACAAAGAAAGTATACGACCCTCATACATATCAATATTGGCATGAATATGGACCACCTACGGATATAGGTTCCGATATCGCTGGAACACAGTACGACGTTGCAACTGAAGAATGGGGGAAAACATGGTGCCTGCCTACGTCAGAACAATGCAAAGAACTCATAAATGAAACCACGTCGAAATGGACAAGCCGGTATGGTGTTAATGGACGTATTTTCACTGGGAAAAACGGTAATGCCATTTTCCTTTCTGCAACGGGTCAACGTATTCAAGATGGAGTATTTGATGTTGAAACATATGGTTATTATTGGTCATCAACAAATAATAACTCAATCAATGCCTATCGTCTTGGATTCAACGTCTATGGAGCGTATTGCGAAAGTAGTGGTTGCTGCTTTGGTAACTCTGTACGTCCTGTACAAAGTAAATAAAAAGGAATACTTTATATAGACAAATCACATGGAAAGAAATAGATATATACATACACTGCGCGAGACACCATACAAAGTAGATATTGAAAGACGAATATCAAATGACGATTTGATTGTCAATATATACGGGATTGACGGCAATCGAATAGGACGCTATTTTTTCACAGCTGTAGAATTGAAAGGGAAGAGAAGTATTCATTTCAAGTATGTAAATGGTGAAATTGTTTGGTTAGGAGGTTTTATGCCGAGTTCTCGTTAAGGCGAATTTGTAATACTAATTATTTCGTTTTGGTCGGTTTTTGTTTCGTTTGGGCTTGCAATTCTGTGGAAAAAACGTCGTAACTTTGCCGACGTAATTAGAAAAAACATTAATAATAACTTAAAAACAAATCAGATTATGGACAAGCAGAAATCAATCGAAGCATTACAGTTCTTCGTAACAGGCCTTTCTGAGGGCGCATTCGTACACAAGGTACAGGGACAGATTTTCAAGGCTCAGGGCTTTACGAAGATGAGTGAGAAGTACATCGGTCACTACACGGAGGAGATGGAATGGGTAGAGAAGTTCATCGACCGCATCCTCGACCTGGGTGGTGAGGTGAAGGTGGAGAAGCACGAGGCACGTGCGCTGTGCTACGACCCCATCGAGTACATCAAGGAAGATCTGAAGATTCAGGAGCCAGGTGTGGAGTTGCTGCGCAAGTGCATGGGTTCGGTATGCGAGGACTATCTCACTTTCGACATGCTGAAGGCTTATCTGGCCGACGAGGAGGAAGATCTCAACTGGAGTCAGGGTGCTCTCGAAATGATTGAGAAGATTGGCGCACAGAACTGGCTGATCATGCAGATATAACATAATTAATTTAAACATTCACGAATTATGAAAGAGAAGGTTTTACAGGCCATGCGTGAGTTCGGTGCTCCCGTGAACGCTGGCAAGATTTCGGAGATCACAGGTATCGACCGCAAGGAAGTGGACAAGGCTTTTGCCGAGTTGAAGAAGGAGGGTGCGATTGTTTCGCCTGTCCGTTGCAAGTGGCAGCCCGCTTGATTATTCACCCCAGTAGAAGAATAACCAAACTAACATCATTATGGAAATCAAAGCAGTAAAATTCCGTAAAGACGGATTCTATACCCAGCCCTTCGTGTTCGGAGGCGAGGAAGGACAAGACAAGTTTGATAAGAACGTGCGCTATCGCGGCAGTCTTCAGAACTATCTGATTGACACAGGCAACGAGGTGATACTAGTGGATACCGGCCTGCCTGCAGGATTCCCAGAGGAAGTGCCAAACGAAGATTCGCTCATCTACACCGGCAAAGACATCTGCAGCTATATGGACGCTTTCAAGGCGCTCGGCTACCAGCCTGAGCAGGTGACGAAGATTTTGGTGACCCACAAGCACGCTGACCACACTGGCGAACTGAAAAGCTTCCCCAATGCAAATATCTATGTGAATCAGGAGGAAATGGATGCTGCAGAGCTTCAGGGATTGACGAATCTCGTGCCCGTCAGCTATACTGATGGAGCCTACTACAACTTCCCCGAAAGCCAAAAAATAGCCGACGGCATCTACTACATCAAGGCCAAGGGCCACACCAAAGGCAACAGCATCATCATAGTGGAGATGGACGGTCTGTTCTACATGCTTCACGGCGACATTACCTACGTGGACGAAGCTCTCTGCGAGGACAAGCTGTCCGTTGTCTTTGACGATCTGCCAGCCGCCCGCGAGACGCAGAACCGCATCCGTGAGTTCATTCGCAACCACCCCACCGTTTATTGTGGCACCCACACACCACAGGGCTATGAGAATCTGGAGGCTAAGCGCGTGATGGACCTGGCTCATCCTGTTCCGACCGTTCTGGCCGAAGTGGACTTCTCCAAGCAAGAAGCTTCTGGCAAGTATGTCTGCTCCATCTGCGGCTATGTATATGACCCCGCAGAGCACGACGGCGTAGCTTTCGAAGACCTGCCTGACGAATGGCGTTGCCCCCGTTGCAAGCAGCCGAAGGAGAAGTTTAATCCAGCATGACAACACTCGTCATAGGACTACTGATTCCTTTGCTGGGCACAATGCTTGGTTCGGCTTTCGTCTTTCTGATGAAGGACGAGATGTCTGTGCGGCTACAAAAGTCGCTGCTTGGATTTGCGTCAGGCGTGATGGTGGCTGCATCGGTATGGTCGTTGCTGATACCTGCGATGGAGATGGAGGCCAATAACGGTAAATGGGCAGTGATGCCTGCCGCTGTTGGCTTTCTGCTTGGTATGGGATTCCTATTGCTCATTGACGAACTGACACCTCACCTGCATATTGGTACAGACAAACCTGAGGGTATACGTTCGCATCTCTCCAAGACCGCTATGCTCGCCCTCGCTGTCACCATTCACAACCTACCCGAAGGAATGGCCGTGGGCGTGGTATTTGCAGGGGCCGATAGTGGAACGACGAATATTTCACTTGCCAGTGCCATCGCCGTATCATTGGGTATTGCCATCCAGAACGTGCCCGAAGGAGCCATCATCTCCATGCCGATGCGGGCGGCAGGCAATTCCAAATGGAAGTCATTTCTTATCGGCTCACTGAGCGGAGCTGTTGAACCCGTCGGAGCCGTTGCCGTATTGTTGTTGGCGTCGCTGTTAATGCCCGCCCTCCCCTACTTGCTCACTTTTGCCGCCGGTGCCATGTTCTACGTTATAGTAGAGGAACTGATACCAGAAGCCTCCAGCGGTCAGCACTCCAATCTCAGCACCATCGGCTTTGCCATTGGCTTCGTCCTGATGATGGTGCTTGATGTGGTAATGGGGTAATTTTTGCATTTTTATCGAAGAAAGCGAATAATAATTGAAAGAAAAAGTATATCTTTGCCACATATTTTAGAAGATAATTTGGACAGAAGTCAAGAAATTATTCGCACCAGTTGGATAGGCATCGCCGCCAACGTGCTGTTGGCAGGCTTTAAGGCCGCAGTAGGTGTTCTGGCCAGTAGTGTGGCTATTGTGATGGATGCTGTCAACAACCTGAGCGATGCGCTGTCTAGCGTCATCACTATCGTTGGTACCAAACTCTCCCAGCGTCCTGCAGACAGGAAACATCCCTTTGGCTTTGGGCGCATCGAGTATTTCAGCGCCATCATCATTGCCGTCATCGTGTTGTCGGCAGGTATCACCTCGCTCATCGAGTCGGTGAAGAAAATCTTCGACCCAACGGAGCCTGAATATACGACGGTGACGCTAGTGGTTATCGTGGTGGCTATTGTGGTAAAACTCATCCTTGGGCAGTATGTGAAGAAGAAGGGCGAGCAACTGAAGAGCGACGCGCTGATTGCCTCTGGCTCTGATGCGTTGTTCGATGCTGTTATCACGCTGGCAACGCTTATCTCGGCAGGTGTTATGTTGCTATGGGGTGTATCGCTCGATGGTATTCTGGGTGCTCTGATATCCCTCGTCATCATCAAGGCAGGTATCGAGATGCTGGCTTCGCCTGTCAACGAACTGCTGGGTACAAGCATTTCGGCAGATTTCGCCAAACAGATTCAGAAGGAGGTCTCAGACTTTGAGGGAGTTCATGGTGTCTTCGACCTGATACTGCATAACTACGGTCCGGACGTGAAGATCGGTTCGCTGCACATCAATGTATATGATACGATGTCGGCCCACGATATCCACGGTCTGACACGACGGATTTCCACGCAGATGTACGAGCAGCACGGCATCATCATGACCGTTGGCGTCTATGCCATTGCCACGGGCAATAACCGCCGTGCCGAGTTGCAGTCTAAGGTAATGCAGACCCTCGCAGCCCACAAGGATATTGTTCAAGTTCACGGCTTCTACTATTCTGAGAAAAACAAATATCTCTCCGTCGATGTCGTTCCAGACATTTCGGTCCACGACGATGCTGCCTTTGTCAGTCAGCTTACTACTGAGCTTCAGCCATTTGTGCCTGAAACACAGGTCGTCATCGTGGTAGATCACAACTATAGCGAATAAGAGGCGTAAGTTTTTTGGTAACAAATAAAAGGCCGCTAACTGTTGATTGTTAGCAGCCCACGTAATGCATTGTGGAAGTGGAGGGAATCGAACCCTCGTCCACACGAGGAAACCATACGCTTTCTACATGCTTATCTTGGCTTTCATTTTCGTGCTACAGCAAGACCCAAGCCACCAACTGCAACCTTATCCTCTAATTTTCATCAGATTATCGAGGCCTAACCTGACTATTCCCGATTTAACCTGCACCGCTTGATCCTTAGATTCGGGACTACATCCTTGGAGCGATGTCTCGTT
>Ga0256407_10011749_pt1 | contig 12052 bp, 10 predicted proteins | sample RumenRJG_04DNA_FD_193489 | JGI IMG/M metagenome (GOLD analysis project Ga0256407, IMG submission 193489) | Bovine rumen microbial communities from Lethbridge, Alberta, Canada - RJG_04 | ecosystem: Host-associated > Mammals > Digestive system > Stomach > Rumen | place: Canada: Alberta... | reverse complement strand
CTAGGTCTGAGATCTCTGAAAGAGATCGCAGTAAGTTAAAAGATTTACCACTTCTCATTGAGAAGGTGGTGTTTACTATCGCCCATAACCTTAATTTAAAAATTGCTTAAGGTCTTGGGTATAATTTAGTAAGAAAGAAGAACCTCTATACATTCCCCAACTTGCTAAATAAAAGGCCAAATGTAGTGCCATAAGATCACGGATCGACTTTTGTTCAGGAGTTAAATCTTCATTTTTAACCCAAACTCCATCTATAAATTTGCCTTTGAATTTGTCTTTATTATCTAGAAAAAATTGATGACAATACTCCCAGCTCTTAAAACGAGTTCCTGCATCTCCTTCATTAAGATTTTGAAAGGATGAATAATATTTTTTAACTATTACTTTTATTTCATTATCTATATCACCATTCATAACATTACCTCCGAAGATACTCATGTAAAAAAAGACAATCCCCTATTGAAACAGAAGGTCTAAATTGAAGTTATTTTTGATCCCACAATTTTTCGTTCAGCCCCTTAAAAAGTTGTTTGGCATTATTGCCAATTTTAGATAAACTTTGCATTGGGTGTTTTTCTTAATTTTTTTTTTGCTATACACATTTTAATCAAAGACACTCAAATTCGCTTTATCTTATTGATATATAAATACTTTTATATCAACCACCTATAATAGCGTCTACTTTTTAAGATCCAATGCATGATCCGCAATATTTAAGACCTAGATCCTGACTGTTTTTTATTATTTTTTTTGACAAACTCATCGATTTGAGAACCAAATTCAAGCATATTTTTTACAAAGAGCACTGACGATTTTTTATTTTTACTACAAAATCCGAAACCTCCATTTTTGTATACAACAACGGGATCACTATCCTTGGTATCATAAGTAACAGATGATATGATGATTCTCCTTTATTGATGTGTTTTAAATGAAAAGGTTCAGTACAGTATAAAACTAGACCTCTATAATTTTTTTATCAGCAAGATGTTGTTCTGCTAGTTTTTTCATATTAATTAAAGGGAAAACAAATTGTGTTACCCCAGCACTAATTAAGAATGAAGTTAAAGAAGCCCTTAGATATGGCGACAATATAGCCAACGGTTGAGTTTTTAAAAACATATCAATATCTAAGTTATTCTTTATTTCAATTTCTTCTTTTCTTAAGACAAAGAAACCTACAATCGACATAGATACTTTGAAATATGTATCTTCATCTTTCGATCCATACTCTATAATCATAGTCAAACCACAAATGTAGTTATCTGTATTTTTTAGTTTCTGAGGAACTCTTAAAGCAACGCTAGTTTTTATTTTTTTAGGATCAAAATGATTATTTAGAATGAAATTGACACTTGATGAATGTTCAAATGAAATGCCATCAATTTTGTAATTTAATAGTTGCAAACTAGCATTTATGCCACCCATGAAAAATCCTCCTCAGATGAAGAAAATACATTATCATAATTGCCTTCTTTGATGAGAATGGTGTTACTCTGCTCATCTACAATAGATGAAGCTAGTTTTGAACCTATCTTATTGTTATTGATATTACTCATTAAATTATAATCAAGATCAACTCTAACAACGCTTGATGGCTCTTGAACCTGGTTACGTGATGCTACAATTTGGTCATAAATATCATCTACAAACTCATATCCAACAGGTTCAGGTAGTTTTAGTAATTCTTCAACTGACATTTTGCTATATTTATTAACAACGTCCTTTGTAATTTTTATCAAATCATCAGTCATTTAAAGCTCCAAAATTTTTTTATCTTTGATAATCCTAATGTCTTTAGCTACATATCCGTAATCCCAACCATTATGGAATCCTTCTGGAACCAAGACTTTTACTAATTGGAAATGGGTATTTTTCTTACGCTCTACATCACTTAGAACAAGTTTAAGAATTTTTTTAGCAGCTAAATTAAATGGTACTTTGTCTCCACATTTGCTTAGCTCTTTTATCACTTCCCTTAAGTGAATTTCAGGATCTGACAAATCAAGATAAAGAGATTCATGGCAATATAAATTAGCCTTTACAATACTAACTGTATCATACTTTTTTTCAGCCCAATTGCATGCATACAGTCTTCCTTTAGGGTTATCTTCATAGAAATAAACACCATTGCCATAGTAGCCATCTTTAGAAAGATCAAATCCACCGCATACTATATCTTCAGCAATATCTTTACTTGTCCCGTGCAAGCCATATACATCTACATAAGAATCAGTCATATCGTTCTAAATTTGTTATTTGCAAAATTATGTATGACGATTCTATCAGGGGTTTTATACAACAAGTAATATTTACTGACAAAATATGCAAAATTGAAATGTTCTAACTCAAGTTTTGCAATTCAAAATGAGCTAACAAAACGCTTATAGATGTGGTCCAGCACCGCATTTGTTGTTTAAAGAGCGATTTCTTTAACTACTATGAGATTGCTTTGTTAGTTTTAAGAAAACACAAGAGACAATCTCTTTGAGGATCTAAATTGTTTGTTCTAAAGATTGTTTAGACTTAAAGAGAGTTTTAGTAAGAGCAGGCTTCTTAAAAAGGTCAGGAGTATCTGCCTATGCTCTACTTATGGTTCTTATAAGCTCTATCTTTACAGGAGCCAAATCACTCCATGACAGATTTACTCTTACCTCAGTTGAATATCCTGAATGTAGTTACTATGCTCTGATGCGTTTTCTATCAGACAGCAGATAAACTTAGCAAACCTACTTAAGATCATTGCTAAGGTAGCCTGTTCAATAATAGTAAAACTCAACAATAAAGATCATATCTATACTCTCTGTATCGATGACACCATTATTGAAAGAGCAAGAGGTAAACACATTGAAGGTTTATCTAGAACCTTTGACCTTGTAAAAGGAAAGTGTGTAAAAGGATTTGCAAACTTACTTATCTGCTGATCTGATGGTACAGATATCTTACCTGTAGTATCTGCTCTTATGAGTTCAAGAAAAGAGGAGCACATAATCAGAGACTTTGATAAGAAGATTGATAACAGAAAAGCTGGAGCTAAAAGACGAGCTGATTCTAAAAAGCGTAAGCCTTCAATGGTATATCGCTATTGCAAATCTATTATCAACTTTGGTATCAAGGCTCAATATGCTCTTATGGATACCTGGTTCTATTCAGATAAACTTACATCAGACCTTCAGGAGATTGGCTTACACAGTATCTGCATGATTAAGAAGAGCCTTAAGTTCTCCTTTGTAGATGAAACTACTCGCTACAATTCAAACAAGCTTCTTTCTGCTTTAAAGAAAAGACAGAACTTAGACTCTGACATTATCAGTGCCACAGAGGCACAAACTCCATCAGGTCAGATTGTAAAATTAGTCTTTGTAAGAAACCGTAATAACTGTAAAGAGTTTATCACTATCCTCTGTACAGATACTTCTCTTACATCTGAAAAAATTGTTGAACTCTATTCAAGACGCTGGTCTATTGAATGCTGCTTTAAAGCATGTAAACAGTATCTAGGTCTTAACCAAGAGTGCTTCGGTACTGACTTTGATACCATTACTGCTTTAAACCATGTTGCTTACATCAGATATATCATCATTGAGATCATTAGAAGATTTCAGGATGATCCTCGCAGCCACGGTCAGATATTTAGAGACAGCTGTGATGAAATGAGAACCATTCCTTTCTTAGATGCACTAGAAACACTCTCTTGTTGCTTTACTTCTCTAATTGATGAACTGCACAAAGCAGGCTGTATAGCTGATGATAAGTTACAACTAGCATACAACATAGCCAAAGATGTAATAAACAAATGGTATTGTGCTACCTCTAAGTTTATTCAATCCTTACTTAGTCTTGAACTTAGAACACAATTTCTAAATAGTTAAAGAAATCGATTTTTAAACAGCAAATGTAGTGCTAGACCACATTTATAAGCGATTTGTTAATATTTTTTGAAACGCAAAAGCTTAGCTAATTCTTTATACTCAATTTCACCACTCAAAAGGACATAATGAACTGCGTTAACTTTCATTTTGCTTAAAATCAAATGTAAAAGTAGATTGTTTACATATTTGCTTTAAGTATTGCTTAATTTTGTTGTTATCAGCATTAAAGTTACTTAAAGTAGGTTCCAATTTACATATGTGAAGATCTAAATTTGATTGATAAATTAATGTGTAATGAGAATTAAAGAATGATGTAAGACTATTCCAACATTCCTCAAAAAATGCTTGTAAACTGTTAGAAAGTGTATGTCTATTTTTTTCTATAGAATCAAACATGTTTTCATAGATGAAATCGAAAAATTGACCTATATAGACAATGTTCAAAATATTGGCTCTTAGTTTACCTTTCTTTATTTCTATACCGAATTTACTAAAATCGCCTTTATAGAGTGACTTTTCAGCATATTGCTCGTAATCTAATAAATTCTTGAAAGTTGCTATCAAAGAAGTAAAGACGGTATCAGATGAAAACAAATTAAACTTGATTCCTTTAAGGTTATAAAAAAGTTTCATAACATCTTTTACAGCATTAAAAGATTCTTGATAAACATCGTTTAGGTTATGAGATCTTGAATTTATATTTGAGGATTTTTCGTGCTCTTTCGAATCATTTGATGTTTTAGGTTTAATATCAACTAGATTTATAGAGCTATCGTCACAATCTTCTGAAAACAATTCTAAAATTAGTAAAAAGTGAATGATAGATTCATGAATTTTAAAACCAGGTTTCATGGAAAAACACAGTTTTAATAAATCGCTTTTCTTTTTAAAATGTTCACTATCAAAAGAATTGAGTAAAAAATCTCCTCTAACATTTGGATTATTAGAAAACTCACATACAGTGGGATAACAGTTTATTAGTGTTATGAAAAGCAGAAAAGAGGCAGGTTTATCATTTAAGTAAGGACTATTCTCCTTGCAGATCTTATCATTCAAATCTAATAGGTCAAAAATAGTATCGTAGTTTTGATAAATAACTACATGATAAAAAAGCTTGGTATAAAAATCTGATAGGTTTGGGTCAAATTTTTCTATAAATACAGTTAATAAACTATCATTAATTTGTTTTTTATTGTCATAATTCGTTAGGGTTCTTACGCTGTATATATAATCAATTGAACGGGCTATTGAAATAAAGTTATTTCCATTTACTTTAAATCCAAAGTAGCACTCATAGATACCTGAAAAAGGATTAAGAGCATTTTTAATGTGATGAATTACAAGATTCAAAAAATTATAGAAAAATAGAAAGTGAGCAGTTGTCGTGGTCTTTAAAATTTTTGGAACCGATTCAAATTTTAGATTCAAGTGCATCATGGAAAAGAACAGATCTTTTGTCAATAAAAAGTCATTCTTATCTAGCAATTCTAAACAGACATTATCACTTAAATACGTCTGTAAATATTCCTCAAAAAAACTTACATTATATTTTTTTCCTATTTGGATAATTTCACTAACGTAACAAGATAAAAAAGTCAAAATAAATAAGTGAAGTTTGTTTATTTCTTCAGAACTAACATTAGCAGTTGCTGACAATTTACCTTTTTGCATCATGAACTGAACGAAAATATTTTTAAATAATTCAGTTTCAGAGCTTATTAACTGATTTTTATAATGGTTATTATCTCCAATAGACTTTTCAAAAGAATATAATAAATGGTCGAATAATGAATGAGATAACAGCAAAGGATTTTTTATGACTTTATGCTTTGATAAGTAGTCAACAAAATCAACTACAAATGCACCTCCATCATCTCCATAATTACCTCTATATATTTCTATAAAATACTTTCTTATAAAATTAACATAATCTAAATTTTCTCTGTCTTCAATTAAATTTTCAAAAAACTCATAATTAAATAAGGTTTTATTAAATATTAAGAACTCAGGTACATAATAAAAGAAAACTGAAAAATGATCTTTTATAGACAATGAACGCTCAGGTTTGTATTCATTACCGTCAATATACAGTTCTAAAAGATAACTTATAGTTTCGATTGATAAATATTGATTATTATCATTAACCTTATTAGGTTTTGAAGTAAAAAATCTATAGCATCCCGATAAAGAATTACTGTATAGTAGGTAAATTAAAAGATCTGAGTTGCAACCAAATATTTTTTTGAAAATAGATAAATCAATTTTGTATTTATCAGAAAATTCTTTAAAATTGCATCTAAGCAAATCAGTTTTATTCTTTTCTACTAATGGTATTCCTAATTTTTCATATTTTCTGTTAAGAATAGAATAAACAAGACCTTTTTCAAGAAGTAAATTGTGATATTCGCGTGGGTAAATAACTCTGACAAGAACTAACGAAAACAGAACTTTAATTAGCTGTTTTTGTGATTCATTAGGCTCTCTTTCATCATCACCGTCATTAAACTGAAGAATTGGTGCAAAAGTTCTAATGGCTAATAAATAATCATTAAATATCTTATTTATCAATCTAATATCGGTTATGTATCTTGAAATTGATAACAAAAACTGATCTGTTATGATTTGTTTAGGACAATAACATTTATGAATGCCATCTCTTTTATTGAGGAAAACTTGACCAGCTGTTGTAACTGAAACAGCGGGAATAATAGATACAGAATAATCAAAAAATTTAACTTGCTCTTCTGGTTTAGAAAAAATACAATCATCTAAAAGATAAATGAATACAATTCGAGATCTTTGTGTCCTACTTTCAGTAAAAGAACTTAGACGATTGTTTAATACAAAATTAAGATTTCTCAAGTGCGTGAATACTTCATAATTTTGAGTTCTATCAAGATCCTCTAAAATCACATATTTACAATTTGAATTTTCGAACAAATAAATGATATCGTTCAAATAGCTATCGATTACACCTAGCTTATTTTTTTCAGAGAAATCTACAGATACAGTCCCAAATGAAGTTTTGTTTAATTTTATCTTTCTAGAAAAATAAGAAACAGTTAAATAAAGAAAAGGTAAGAACAATATTGTGGTTAAACAAAAAAGAAAGATACTAGTTGAATATAAAGAAAAATAGGAATCTCGAAGAGATTTGCCAAAAAAAGCAATGATTAAGACAAATAATATAAATGTTATAACAAATATATCAATTTTTGAAGGGTAGCTCAATATTACATTTGCAAATTTATTATCCTTAATCAAATTACTATGAAAAAGTTGACGTACAATTTCATATTCAACTTCTTTTAATGACAATTTATTAGACTTTATATTTTTGTTTAGTATTTTATCTTCTTTTATTTCAGGTTCTTTGGAATCTTTGCCTTTATTTTTGATTTGAGAGTTTTGGGTATATTCTTCATTCAAATTTACATAATCGAAATCACAAAAAGATACTTTAACATATTCATCAGGTTGTATCTTGGAGCCATAAACAGCCTTGTTTTTAAAGAAAGAATTTATAACAGAACTTTTTCCTGATCCAGGAGCTCCAAGTATTGCAAGATTTTTTACATTTTTATCTTCTAAGGCGAATTTAATCTGCTCATAATGTTCATCTTCTTCACCTAAATCTATAGGTGCAAAATCAGCATAAAGCTCTGAAGTTACAGAAGGCTGTATTTCATTGACAGAGTCACGATTACTATGTTTATTTGTCTTTTTATACAAAATAAAATACAAACTAAAGCAAAAGACTAGCGTTGCAAACAATAGCAAATTTAAATTTGCTAAACAAAGATAAATGAAATCGAATTTTTCTAAAAGGAATTGATTATAGAGACATACAGCATTATTACATACAACTTTACATAATAAAGATAAAAGAGAATTGTCTAAACTTGCTGGAAAGAGAGTCTCTACATTGTAGTATCTAAAAACAGGTAACGAGCAGTAAAGTTGATCGATAATAAAATATTTGCTTATAATCAAAGATAGAATACAAAATGTAATCACCTTCTCATACCCCGTTATGATAAAGCGTTAGTAATATGATCTAATTTAATTGCTATTGGATCTTAGCCATACAGCAAATGTACATTCCATCGAGCTGAAAATCTCATGAATAAACTTGTCATGATCTTATCTGCTCATGTTTTAATCAGCAGACGCTATATAAGGTCGATATGTGTCACTTATGTAGTATCTGCACCTTTCTTCTCCCATAGATAACAGGATTTGCTGCATATCTAATGGAACTCCTGTTAATCTTACAAACTCTGTACCAGGTGAATATGTCAGACTGATATTAGAGTTTGCAAGTTACTGATAAACTCTCATCAATGATGGTCTTGAAAGCTCGTTCTTATGGTCAAGTGCAGGAACCGTAAGTCTTTGCTCTTCCATCTTCTTTCTCATCAGATATTCTGTAGCAGAAAAGATTAAAAGAGCTAAAGTCATTATCCACATCAGAGCATTTATTCTTGATGGGCTTTCAAGGTACAAAGTGTTTACCAGTAATCTTTTATCTTTAATGCATCTCCAGTTTCTCTCAACTACAGATTGCTTCTTATAGATAGAAAGTAATTCTTTCATCGTCCATTTACGCTCTGTATCATTAGTAAAGATGACGTAATAGGTTGAGTTTTCAACAGCAGCTTTAACGGCTTCACTGTTAATTGAAGCTACAGCATGAACTTTAACAGCAATAGTGACAGGCTTTTCATCTTTCTTAGGTTTGCCTCTACCTTTATGTCCTTTTAGGTAATGTCTGATATAGATACAAGCTTAAGCTTTGCTGTAATATCATCGATGCTCTTTTGAGCATCATCCATGCATTTACACGGCTTGGTTTCAAGCTTTGTTAAAGCCTTTTGAACTTCTGTTCTCCTATAGTACATTCTCCACACCACATAGCTTTGACACCATCAGGCTCATTACTGTCTACAGGTACGAGCTTATCTGGCTCTTGAGCTAACAGATTAAAGCACTCTATTGCCTAACCGTAAGAGTCAGATATTCTGGTTACAGCATACAGATGATGTAATGCCAGCTCTTTAGCATTATCACTGGTACATAAAGCACTGTCAGCTACCAGATATCTTAAGTCTTTAAACTGCTCTTTTATTAGGGACCAGTAAGTAATAATGACATCTTTAAAACTTGTCTTAACTCTTGTGTGGCCACTAACACATTTTTCAAATAATGATATATGACTTAACTCATCACATATCATCAGCTCATTTATCTGATTTAATTCAGGATGACTGTCTATGCTGTATCCCTGGTCAAGTACGATATCACAGCCATCTTCAACTCTAGTCTGACCTTCATAGTGGAAACTGGTTGAATCTATATGTACTGTATCAGGATTAAGCTCAAGTTTAGTTGCTACCGCTTGAGAACATCTTAGAAACAGTCTTTCAGGTCCAAAGTCTGCTATGGCTTCTAATAGTTTTGAAAGAACATCCCTGTTTATGTCTTCTACATTAAGCTCTTCATTACCAGTTAAAGCTCTTACAGTTTTACCACGATAAAACTCTGAGGTTCCGTACAGTGACTGGTATGGTACTTTTAATACCTGACAACACAATAGCTTCACTAACTCACTTTGAGTTACCTTTACATGTGAACCTATCTTTCCAATACAGAACTCAATTACTGGTGCTAAACCAAAGTAATCAAATCCTGCTGCTGTAAGTCCTATGATTACAAGCTCTGTTGAAAGTAAATCGCCTGTGTTATCAAACTGTACTGCCATCGTTGTGATCCTGTAATATCATCTTTGATGGCTATATAAAAAAAAGTAAACTGAAATCAAACATTTAAACATCTCAGATTACATTTATATATTTTTTACTAATCAGTGTCAGCAACGTCCGATTTTAGATCATATTCCGAAAGGTAGTTAATAACAAAATACCTCATAAACCAATTTACCATTCTTGAGAGCACAAGCGTTTTATTTTTACTTCGCGTTGAGTTAAATTAAAAAGAGAATTGATGTTTTTAAAAAATTTAATATTCATTTGCTCAGAATAGCAAACAATATCCCATAAAGTTCTTAAATTGTTTAAGGCAGATCTACGCAATGATCTTTTTTCATCAATAACTTTATATAAAGTTACACTATCAATATAATAAAAGAAATCGGATATCAAACCTACAAATACATCAGAAATTTGTATCAAGCGATCATGTCTAGAATCAATAAAACTGATGTTTATCTCCTTTTCTTTCGAAGCTAAGCTTAAAACGATGTCACTGATTTGACATTCTTTATCAAAAATATGTAAATTATTTGAAAAATCATTAACTCTAGATGCGTAAAAAGTGGCAAAATTATCTATAAGAATTTTGTCCTCATTACCCCGTAAAAAACATAAATCATTAGCCTGAGTTATATGATCAACCAGAAATTTAACCATATAACAGTATTCATCATCATTAAGATTACAAGAGGATAAAAATACTTGCTTAGATTCTATTGATGTTGAATTCAATTTTAAAAATTCACACAGTTCTCTTTTAAAAGATGCGAGTGTACATTCTTGAAGATTAGGATAATTAAATTTTTCTAGCAAAGATAGAAAATCATCAGTTTTATTAGTTACGATTTGATATAGAATTGACTTTAACAAAACTGGAGTATAATAATAAATATTATCTAGACTATCGATAATATCGACGATTGAGAAGTAAAAACAGTTAACAGCAAAGTAATGAACGTAAAACCTATTATCATATAACCAATTTAAAAATTTAGTTACATTTTGACTCTCTATAATTTCAAAAAAAGATGGACGACGTGATGCTAAGTATTTATACTTCAACTCTTTTATTGAAGACTGTAAATGTAATTTATTGAATAAGTCTTTTACAATAGGATCGATTTCTAGATCTTTTTCAAAAGCTATTCCTCCTAATATAAAATCATGATTCAATGCAGTTTCACAATTCAATCTTGCGCTTCTATCTTGAAGATACGACTTTAATCGTAATTTTCTAAAATTATTCGTTTCATCATAATACATTTTGAAAATCACAGATTTGTTAGTCATTTGAATTATCCTATGTCACTGAATGCTAATCATATAATAAGCCGTGTTATTTACATGATTCAATAGATATATTATCACAACAAGTACATCATAACGAACTTCAAAAGAATATTTTGACAGTACTAAAACCTAAAATAAATAAAAGCATTATATGTAGCACCAAACAAAGGCATGTAACAAATTAGAAGTAAAATTGCGGTCCAAATATAACTTAAAGATGAAAACAAATCATGATGATTGTTAAATTTAGTGTTTACTCGCTAGTTTTACAGTTACCCCTCTAAACCACCTCTCTCAATCTAACTAAATTCCCTTATTTTTTCAAAAAGATATACATTTTTTATGTTGTCAACTTTTTATTAAATTATTGTTGCAATATGTTGTATTATATATTATAATAAAGAATGGAGGGGTTTAATTATGAGACTGCAGCGTTCTAAATCTAAGAATTCTATTTCCTATTACATTACTGAGGGGTTCCGTAACGAAAAAGGTGTATCTACCTCCCGTATTGTCGAGAAGCTTGGTACTGCAGCTCAAATTATTAAAGAGCATGGTCCTGATGTTGATCCTGAACAGTGGTGTCTGCAGAGACTTGCAGAACTGGAAGCTGCTAAAAAGGCCTGTAAGCCTATTCCTGTCTCTGTTGAATTTATGGCAGGTACTCCATATGAGGCAGGTGTACAGAGATTGTTTAATACAGGATATCTGTGGCTTCAGAAACAGCTTTACTCTCTGTCTTTCGTAAAGATGATTAGAGATATTCAGAGCAGATACAAGTTTGAATATGATCTAGAGAAGGTACTTGCCGATCTTATATATTCAAGAGTACTAGAACCATCATCAAAGTTCTCTAGCTTTGAATTCTGTCAGCAGACTCTCCTGGAAAAGCCTGACTATGAACTTCATGATGTCTACAGAGCTTTGGATGTGATTTCCAAAGAGTCAGATTTTATTCAGTCATGGCTTTACAATCACAATGATAAAATTGATGTAACAGGTCAATCTTCGGCATTGTTTAACTAATCCTAAACTTTTTGTATTCTCGAGGCATAACATCAAGGGGGTGTTTGCCATGAAAATTAGAGAATCAAAATATCCAAAAGAATTCATTAAGAC
>Ga0256407_10011747_pt1 | contig 12053 bp, 4 predicted proteins | sample RumenRJG_04DNA_FD_193489 | JGI IMG/M metagenome (GOLD analysis project Ga0256407, IMG submission 193489) | Bovine rumen microbial communities from Lethbridge, Alberta, Canada - RJG_04 | ecosystem: Host-associated > Mammals > Digestive system > Stomach > Rumen | place: Canada: Alberta | collected... | reverse complement strand
TTCTATTTGTTTACTTATATCATCTTCTTCATCATTTTCATTTAAAAATTCTTTTGGAAGTTTTGTTAATTTAAAATTTGATATATTATTTCTTATTATTTTTGAATAACTTGGATTTATTTCTGATGCATAATATGAGGAAATTAATGAAGAATAACTTTTATTTGACATTGATGAATTTATAAAATTCATTTTTAAGTTTAACTGATATTTTTAAATTAAATTTTTTTTTCACAATTGACTTTTTATAACAAATTTTTTGAAAATTATTTTTTTTTTACTTTTAAATTTTAATTTTTGTAATAAATAATAATTTTTTAAAAAAAAACAAATTTAAAAAATACACATTATTAATTATTTAATTTTAAATCAATATTTTCTATTCTTTTAAGACAATTATTTATCATATTTTTTTTAAAAATATTTATTTTGATTAAATTAAAAGTACAATTTTCATTATTATTAAATAAAATAATTGAATAATATAATATAATTTTTAAAAAGAATATTTATTAAACCCCAAAGGAATTTATATTTAAATGAAATTTAAAATTTGAAGTTTCACATCTTTTTTTTTAATAAATAAGTTTGTTTTTATTTAAATTGGGGTTGTTTTAAATAAATTAAAAAAAATATATAATAATGATATAATTTTATTAAATTGAAGTACCCCAAAAGAAAAAATAATATAGATAAAAGAAAGATTTTTTGTTTGATTTTAAAAAAAAGAAATTTTTATCTCTTTCTATTTGTTAAATTAATTTTTTTTGATAATTTATTGTGATTAAGTAAAATTAAATCTTATAGATAATTTATTATTATATAATTTGAATAATTAATTTTTTGAATTAGAATAATGATAATTAATATTTCATATTTTATAATCAAAATAAAATAATAAAATAAAAATATTTATATTTATTATTATTTAAATGAATATAGAAATTTTAATTGAATTTTCCAAAAAAAAAAAATTTGAAATAGCACTTATAGAATTAACACAAAATATTTTAATAGAAACATTAGTAAAATAATATTAATAAAAATTAGTAGAAGTATATAATAAACATAAAAGAATTATCATGGTATAAAAATAAAAAAGAAATAATATCATTAATAAAAAAATTTTATATCCAAATATTACATTGTAATATTTCAGCAAGAAATATAACTCCAATAGCAGTATCAATAATAAAAGATAAAGAAATGAGATCTCTTCTTTTATTAAATATATATTATAATAAAACATATTCAAAATACCTTTTCAATACAGTAATTGAATATGTTTCTTCAATGTATATAATGATATTAAATCCTGAATTTGATAAATATTTAAATTTTAATTTTAAAGAATCTTCAAATCGAATTTTAAAACCTCAATTAAAACAAGATATTAATAATGATTATATTATAAACGAAAACGAAATTGAAAATGATAATAATTATTTACCTTTTAAAATAGTAGGAGATATTCAAAAAAAAGGAGAAATTTTTGGTTTTTACAATTATAGATATTTAGAATTAGATTTATCAAAAGGATTAATTAAAAGATATGAAAATAGGAAAAAATATCCAAAAGAACCAATGGAAACAATATCCATAATATCATTAACTTCATTAAGAAAATTAAAAAAAACAGATGAATTTTATCCTTTTGAAATAATATTTTTAAAAAATAATAAACCAAAAACTCAAATATATAGAGTAAGACATTCAGATTCAAGAGATAAATGGTTTGATTATCTTTTAATATTATATAATCATTTAAAAAAAAATATGCCAATATCTCAAATAGACAATCAAAAATTATTATTTATAGATGATCATGTAGGAACAATTCAAATAATAACATCAAAAGATAAAGTAAAAAAAGAAAAAATATCATTAAATAATTTTAGAGTAATAGATATTTTAGGAGCAGGTGGATTTGGAACTGTATATAAAGTAAAAGAAATATTAACAGATAAAATATATGCAATGAAAGTAATGAATAAAAATACAATAATAAATAAAAAATATTTCCATTATATAATGTCAGAATATGAAATATTAAAAATTTTATCAGGTTGTCCTTTTATTTTAGATATTTATTATTGTTTCCAAAGTGCAAATTATTTATATATGGTAATTGATTTATGTTCAAATGGTGATTTAACAAAATTAACATATATTAATAATCCAAAATTACTTTGTTCAGAAATTATTTTAGCAATTGAATATATACATAATCATAATATTATATATAGAGATTTAAAACCAGAAAATATTTTATTAGATAGTGAAGGACATATTAAAATATGTGATTTTAATTTAGCAAAAAAAGATATTTCTGGAAAAAAAAGAGCAAATTCTTTTTGTGGTTCACCAATGTATTTATCACCTGAAATGTTAGGTGTTAATGGTGTTAGTTTTAAAGCTGATATTTATCAAATTGGATTAATTTTTTATGAAATTTATACTGGAGAAATCGCTTTTATGAATAATGATATTAATGTCATTTATAATAATATTAAAAATAATAATATTAATTTTAATCATGTTAAAATTAGTAAAATTCATTTTTTAAAAGATTTATTAAAAAAAATGTTAGTTAATGAAAATGAAAGATGGGATTTTGAACAAATTAAAAAACATAATTTTTTTAAAGAAATTAATTGGGATGATGTTTATAAAAAAAAATATGGGAAAATTATTACTTTTAAAAAAGAAAGAACTGATTTAATTTCTGTTCCTGGAAATAAAAAAATTGTTCAAGGTAAAAATATGAAAGAAATTGAATTTTTATTTGATTCTGATAAAAATTATACTGCTTTAGATGGAAAAACTACTTATAGAGAAATGGTTAAAGATTTAAAGAGACCTATGAAAAATTATGTTAAAGAATTTTATTATATTAAACCTAAAAATTTAAAAGAAATTAGTGAATTTAAAGTTATTATTAATTCCTAATTTTGGTAAATGAAATTTATATTTAATAAGAAATAAGTGTTTTTTAAGTAAAAATAATTTTTTGAATTTGAAATTAAATATTTATTTTTATTTAAAAATTTTTTTTTATGGAATTAATAATAAATTAGTATTAAATAATTAATGGGTGATTTTTCTAAAAGTAGTGAATTTGATAATAAGAAATTATTATATGGTATAAATCAAAAAAATCAAAAAGTTAATTATTCAAATCAATTTAATAGACATAATTTAAATAAACAATTTGAATCAAATAATAATATTGAAATTCAAAATAATATTGAAGAAAATATTACAAATAATTATTTAGATGATGAAAAAAATAATGAATATGATTCAAAATTACAATTTAGTATTAGTAAAAGTATATTAAGTGGTTATAAAGAAAATAAAAGATATTTAAATCAAAAAGATGAAAATGAAAAAATAGAAGAAGAAATGGAAAAAGATATTTTTCAAATTCCTTCAAAAAAAAATGATATTAATAACTTAATTCAAAATAACAATAATAATTTCATTAACAACAATAATAATTATAAAAATTCTAATAATTATAATAATACAAATACAAAAATAACATTTAATAACGAAAATATTAATTTAAATAATAATAATAACAGTAAAAATTTTCCAAAAATAAAAAATCCATTTGATAGTATAAATGAAAATAATTTAAAATCAGTTGAACAAAGTATATTTTCAGATAATAAAAATTTTGCTCAATCTTTAAATGAATTACCAAAAAAAAAAGGAACATTTGAAAATAATTTATTAAAAAGTTCATTTATGAGAAGAAGTGCAGCACAAAGTCAAAAAGTAAAAAAAAAAGATAATTTAACATCATATGCTTCATCAAAAATTGAACAAAATTCAATTTCTAATTTAGAGTATAGTCAAAGTCAAAATAATGATATTAATTCAAGAGATGTAAGTTTAAAATTTGATATTATTGAAAATGAAGAAGCAAATTATAATAAACATTATAAAAGAAATAATAATTTACAAAATATTATTGAAAGTGATGAAGAAAATGAAGATGATGATACTTTGAGAAAATTAAATTTAGATGATATTGTTATTTTTGTTAAAAAATTTAATGATGGTAATTATAATTTAAATTATATTAATAATCAATATGAACTTAATAAAAAAATATGTGAAATTATTAATAATAATCCTTTTCAAAATATATCTTTTAAAATATTATCAAATTCAAATAATTTTTCTAATTTTTTTAATATGACAAATGAACAATTAATTGAAAAAATAGATAAAGAATTTTATGATAATTTAGAATCAATAAATAAATTTGAGCAAATAATAAAAAAATATCATCATAAAGAATTTAAACATTATTATTCATTATGTGTAAGTGAAGTATATCCAATTAATTATCAAGAATTAAAATCTTATAGAACTGTTTTATGTGATGATGGAAATGGATTTTTAAGAGCTTTTATTTTTAATTTATTTGAAGTTTTTATTATAAATAAAAATATTAGAGAATTAAGAAAAATTACTTATGAAATTTCTACAAAAATTTCTACTGAATTTGAATATAATAATATTGTTGTTGAGAAAAATGAATTAATTATTATTATGAAAATTATTATTACTCATTTAGAAAATTCTAATATTGGAGATGCTTTATTAGTTTTTACTAATGCTTTTCTTTATCATAGTTCATTTGAATTTGGTTTAATTAAATTTATTAGAATTGCTTTAGGAAATTTTATTTTTAATAATAAAGATATATTTAATTTAGGAAATTTAAAAGAATTAATTCCTTTTAAATATATTGATAAAAAAATATTCAAATATAATTTATATATTAATGAAAGAGTTATGATAATGGATTATGAAATTGATTCATTCATCTTTTTTATTTTACCTCATATATTTAATATAAATTTAAAATTATTTTATGATAATAATTCAATTATATTAAATTGTAATACACCAGAAAAAAATAATGGAACTATAAAAATTATTTATGACTTTTCATATTATAAAATAGGATATGATACAAATTTTATTACAAATAATAGTAAATTTATTCCATATATTTCAAGAGAACAAAATGAAAAATGTAATATTATAATAATTAATAATAATTTAAATCAAATATGTGAAATTTGTAAAGAAAAACCAAATGAATTTATAAAAGTTCATAAAATCTATGAGCAAATATGTAAAAAATGTTTAATTAAATATATAAAAGAAGCACTTAAAAAAAGATTAAAATTTTTTATGGAAGATTATTATTTACATGAAGAATATTATTGTTCAGATTTACAATTTACAAATTCTTTAGAATATAATTTATTTATTTCAAATTCTGATATTAAACAATTATTTAATGTAGTTAATGGAATTCCTACTATAATAAGAGGTAATATTAAAAAAATTATAATGTGTTTTTTATGTAATGAAAAATTTGAAAAAAAAACTGCTTTTATTTTAAATTGTAGTTGTATTTTTTGTAAAGAATGTATTCAAAATTTAATTTTAGAAAAAACAAATGGAAAAATAATATTAAATGAATACGAAAAAAAGAAAGAAAAAATAATAATAAATTGTCCAAAATGTAATAATAATATTTCTAATTATAATAATTTAATTAAAAAATTATTTGATATTGAAAAATATAAAAATGAAGCTGAAGAAAGATTAAAAAATCAAATTCAAATTCAATGTTGTGTTTGTAGTTCAAATGATGTTAATTTTTCTTTTGATTTATTAGTTAATAAAATTAATGTTACCCATTCATTATGTAAAAAATGTAAATTTAATTTAGATGAAAGATTAAAAATTGATCAAAAAAGAAGTTATCAAACTCAATTTAATTGTCTTTTTTGTAATGAACAACATTTTTATAATATGATTAATTTTAATGAAGTAAATCATAATAATAATAATAAAGATAAAGATCAAAATAAATGTTGTTCAATATTTTAAATATATAATTTTTAAATTTTATTTTTTGTCTTTTTTTCTTTTTATAAATTTATTTCAATATTTAATTATATTATTATTTTATGGAAAAAGAGAGTGATTTAGAAGAAATAAAACAATTATGTATTAAAATAGAAACATCAAAAGAAAAAGTAAGATTAAAAACATCAAAAGAATTAATACAAAAAATATCTAATTTTAAAAATGGATTATTAAATTATAAAATTTTTGAATCAATGATGAATAAATTATATGAAAATGATCAAAAAGTATATTTTGATATAACAATGAATTTATTTTCAAATAATAATTCAGAATTTGGTATTTTTAGAGAAAAACTTTTAAATAAAGTAATGCAAAGAATTTTAGATTGTAATACTAATGAAAGTATAATTAGAGATATTTCTTTAATTACATATGAAGGTAAAAATCTTGATTATTTAAATAATAAAACAATATTAATTGAATTTATTTTCTTTAAATGTTTACTAAAAGAAAAAATGTTTAATCATAAGAAATTATGGCAAATAATAGAAAATATTCTTTGTCAAAATAATAATAATGAAATTAATATTATTCAATTACAATTTTATTGTAATATTTGTATTATATCATCTTTTAATTTAAAAGAAAAAAATGATTTTAATGTAGATATTTTGGAAACATTAATTAATATTTGTGGATATTATTTATTAAATATTAATGTTCAAAATTATGCAATTACAAAAAATATTATTTTATTGTTTTTATTTAATATACCAATTAAAGAAGAAATTTTACTTAATTTCTATAAAAAAAAACCTTTTGTTTTTTTTCAAATTATTAATGAATTATTAAGAGATTTTAATAATATAGAAATACATTTTTTTTATTATGGGATAGAAGATTTCATTTTATTTCTTGATGAAGAACCAAATAATATTATTACAAAAAAAGATATAGAAAATATTTTTAAAGGTTTTATTAGATATTGTAATATTAGAACAATTATTAAAGAAAATAAAAAATTAATAAATGAACATATATATGATTTTATTCATATTTTATCAATAGAATATAATAATATTAAATTTGATAAAGAAAGTAAAACTATTATTAAAATAGATGATATTATTTTTTTAGAATATATTATTAAAATTTTAATAAATGATAATAGTAATGAATTATTAGATAAAGTTGTTTTATATTTATTAAATTTAATTCAGAAAAATGTATTATTTGAACAATGGAAGTATATTTTTAAAATAATAAATAACTTTTTATTAATTAAAAAAGATAATAATGTTGAATTATATAATATTAAAGTTGAAGAAATTTTTGAAGAAATAGAATCTTTATACCATAAGAATTTATATTATGGTGATATAAATGATTTAATAGAAATTTTATCAAAAATTACAATTTTTAAAACAGAAATTTTAATCAACTTTCAAATAGATTTATTATTAAAAGAAAGAAATAACTTTTTATCTAATTTAGAAATCATTATTAAAAGAATTGTAAATAATTATCCTAATTTTAGTTTTTGTAAAAATTATTTAATGGAAATTATACTTAATAATTATAATTATTCTTTCATTTCAGAAGGAAATGATAATGAAAGGATAAAATTAATAGAAAATTTATTAATTAAATATTTTTCACAATTTTTACAATGTTTTAATAATATTGATTCTAACTATATTTATTTTAGTTATTTATTAAAAAATATTTTAACAAAAACAATAAATATTCAATCTTTTAATGAATATTTGGATAAATTAATTAATATAAATTTTGATAAAGGAAATAATAATTCAATTGCAAATAATATTACAATAAATATAATAAGAGAATTGTTTGAAAATTTATGTAAAAATTGGGATACTAAAAAATTAAATTATTTTATTAAATTTTTTTTTGGAAATAAAAGTTTAAATAATCCAAAAGTTTTAAAAAATGGAGTTAGATTAATTAAAAATATAAAAGTTGATGATGCATATCAAATTATTTTACCTAATAATATAGTTTCACCATTAATAATAAATTATAAAAACACAGAAATTCAAAATCAAAAAGATAAATTAGATATTGAGGATTTTAAAAAATTTAAAAAACAATTTTATTTACCTTTCATTCAATTTAAACACATTAAAATTTTTCAAGCATTAAATCATCAATTATTAGGAAATACAACAAATATTACTTTAATAAAAGATATTTTAATGTTTTATATAATAGCAATAAAATCTTTTTTTTTTTTAAAAGATGTAAATTTAGATGAATTTATTTTAATAATTGCAAAAGATGAAGATATATCCAAATTTTCTTTAAGTAAAGATATAACACATTATATATTAAAAATCTTTATATTATTAAATAATCAAATTAATTCAAATTTAATTAGAAATGATATAAAAGTAAATAATCAATCAATTTTTAAATTAAATAATTTAACTTTAACTAAAAAAATTATATTTTCATTATTAAATACATGGAATAAATTAAATGATGAAAATTTTTCTTACTTAAAAAATTATCCAAAAAATAATTTTTTTGATACAAAATTTAAAGATTCAAATTCAATTTGGTCAGGACAATTAACTTTAAATATTTCATTAGGATACATATTAGATTTTATAAAAATAATAAAATTTTATTTATTTTCATTGATAGAAGAATTTAATACAATAAAATATGAGCCTTCATTTTATTCAAAACAAAGTACATTTCATGAAAATTTAAAAGATAAATTAAATAAAGAATATGGAAATCCAGATTTAAATATTATAATAAGAGATTTAATTCGTTATATAAATGAATCTCTTTTTTTTGTTTATATAAGTAAAGAATATTCTCTTTCAATTATTTCTCTTTTATATGAAATTAGAGATTTATTATTTAATTTTGGAGATGAAAAAATTATAAATATTATATATATTATTTTAATGATTGGTTGGCCTTATTATCATGATAATATTACAAATACTTTTGATAAATTTTTCTTTACAAATTTTAATATGAAACAATTTAAAAAAGAAAAATATTTTCAAATTGATTTTAAAAATGATAATAAAGAAAAAGATTTATTAAATAGTGAAATAGGAAATGAATATCTTCAATTTTTTTGTGATATAACATGTTTATATTATTTAGAAAAAATTGGATTTTCAAAAACAATGTTTGATGTTTTAAAAAATATTTTTCCTCAAGAAGAAAAACAAAGTATAAGAGAAAATATATTTTTTTCAATGGCAAAATGGAATTTAATGACAAGAACAAATAGAAAAAATATATATAATACAATTATTGAAAGTAATTCTCAAATTTATTTAGGAAATAATAATATAATTTTAATAAATCCAAAAAATAAAATTCAATATGAGGTTATTTTTAAAAATTTAATTGTTGATATTTCATATTTTATTTCATCAAAGTATCAAAAGAAAAAAAAAGAAAAAAAATCTAAAGATGATAATAATATATTTTATATTAAAGAAAATATTTTATTTAATGAAAAAAGTTTTTCATTAACTGAAGAAGAAATAAATGAATTAAAATTAATATCCAAACAAATTTTATTTCAATTAATAAATTATACAGGAGGATTAATTGAAGATTATACTTTAGTTCCAGAAAAATATTTGAGTCAAATTATAACTAAAATATTTTATTTAGATATATATTCACCTATTTTAATTTATTGTTGTGGAATAATATATTTCCCAAATTTAATTAATTATAATAATGAAGATGAAATTTTTTTATATAAAAATGAAGTATCAGCAAAATATATTAATTTTTTAAGTAAAATAGGAGATTTATATAATATTAATTTAAAAGAAAATTTAAATATAAATATTGGAAAAACAATGAAAAGAAAAAAAGAAAATCAATATATTTTAATGTATAATAACAATTCATTATTTCAAATTGTTTTTCATGTTTCTAATTTATTAAATGAAAATAATATAAAAGATATTTTATATAATGATGAATTGAATATAATTTGGATGGAAAATCCATTAATTAATTTAGATTTATTTTTATCAAAAGTTCCTATTAATGAAATATTAATATTTATTGTTATATTTCCAGTTACAGAAACACATTATTTTATTAAAAGATATTATAGTAATGGAGTTAAATATTCATTTATATATTTAATTGATAAAATATTTGTTAATGAAATGATAATTAATATAAATAATATTAATTCTATATATCTTCTTTTAAGAATGATTATGGAAATTAAAGAAATGATAAAATATGAAAAATATCATTTACAGCATTTAAATTCTGAAATTATTAAAAAAAATATCTCTTTTGATACAATACCAAAAAAATATAATGCTTTTCAAAAACAAATCAATAATTTTTCATTAGAAAATAATTTCACAAAAAGAAATGAAATAATAAAAGAAATAACTCAAATGCTTAAAAAATAATTTTAAATTAAACAAAAAAAATATTTAATATAATTAAATAAATTATATAATAAAATTTGTATAAATGACAAAAAATTTAATGTAAGTTAAAAAAAACTAATTTTATTTTTCATTTAAATATAATTTAGAATAAATTCAGAAACTTGGGTAAGAGATGCATGTGAATTAATAGATTATGAAAATGCAAATTTAATACAAAATACATCAGAAGTGAAAAAATCAGGATTTATTTATAGAAATAAAATAGATATTTACTATTTAGAAAATCAAATTGCAAATGAAGAAATAAGTGAAAAATTATTAGAAATAAATTGTAATGAAAATTCATATAAAATAATACCAAATTCATTTTCTTTAAATTATGATCAAGAATATGGAATAACTTTTAAAAGTCAAAATTGTTCTTGGTTTATTTATAAACCTTCAAAAACAACAAAAGATATAAACAAATATAAATTAAATGAAGGTGAAATAATAAAAATAGGAAGAATAAATTTACGTATAAAGAAAATAAAAATAAATTCAAATTCAAATAATATAAATAAATCATATTCAACAATAACTCAAAATAATATAAAAATAAATAATAATAATAATACAACAACAAATCAAAATAATAATGAATTAGAAAAAAAAATTACATTAAATGACAAAAATAATTTACAAAATTCAAAAATTAAAATTAAAAAAAAGAAAATATGTCGTATTTGTTATACTGATGATGACACTGATGAAAATCCTTTAATTCAACCTTGTAATTGTTCAGGAACAATGAAATTTATACATATTAATTGTTTAGAAAAATGGATTTCAACTCGTTCATGTATTGAAATAGATAAAAATAATAATTGTTCAGTTTATATTATTAAAGAAGTAGAATGTGAATTATGTAAAAGTAAATTACCAGATTTTGTTAATCATAAAGGAAAATTATTTGAAATTTTAAATTTAAATTGTGATTATGAAAATTATATTATTGTTGAAAGTTTAACTATTGATAAACATAGAAATAAATTTTTATATATTATTAATTTAGATAATAAAAATATTATTAATGTTGGAAGAGGAAGAAATTCTGATTTATTATTAAGTGATATTTCTGTTAGTAGAATACATTGTAAAATTATTAAAGATAAAAATGATCTTTTTATCTGTGATAATGATTCTAAATTTGGTACATTAATTTTAATACAAAGTGAATTTATAAAAATACATAATTTTTTATCTTTATATATTCAAGTTGGAAGAACTTTTTTTGAAATTTATATTAAAAAACCTAATTCTTGTTTTAATTGTTGTGAAACAATAGAAAAAGAAGATTATTTTTATTATCAAATTCAAAATAGAAAAGGAATTATTTGGGATGAAAAATTAACTATTAAACAAGATGATATTGAAGATAATAATAATGATGATAATGAAACTGAAAGTGATTTAAATAGTAATAATAATCATGGGTTAAAAGTAATTGAAATTGATAATAAAATAAATCGTGATGATGATAATGATAATGATAAAGGTATTTTATTAAGATCAAAAGATTCAAAAAGATTTAATAGAAAATCAATTCTTCCTGAAGTTGAAAATTTTCTTTTAAATCAAACTACTCAAGATACAAATAAAAATATTAAAACTATTAATAATAATAATAATAATAATAGTAATAATAATAATAATAATAATAATCAAAAAAAATTAATATTA
>Ga0256407_10011746_pt1 | contig 12054 bp, 14 predicted proteins | sample RumenRJG_04DNA_FD_193489 | JGI IMG/M metagenome (GOLD analysis project Ga0256407, IMG submission 193489) | Bovine rumen microbial communities from Lethbridge, Alberta, Canada - RJG_04 | ecosystem: Host-associated > Mammals > Digestive system > Stomach > Rumen | place: Canada: Alberta... | reverse complement strand
TACAGCTCTTCGTGTTCCTTGTGCGTATGGTAGAATCCGCCCTCCGTGCCGGGGGCGAACACTTGCAGCGAGAAGTCCGCGCCGCCAGCCTTGACTGCAGTTCCGCCGAACACCTTGCCCGGGATTTTCACATCTGGGCCAAGCTCAAGTACATAGTCCTTGATCTCCGCAAGCGGGCCAAGGTCGATCGCCGTCGCATTGGTGATGTCCGCCGTTGTCTTTATTTCTTTCATTGTCTTGTTCCTTTCTTGTTTTGGTTATTCTTGGTTATTTTATCTCACGCGGAGGCGCAAAGGCAATCACTCGCCGCTACCTCACGAAGTTGGTGAAGACCCCGCTTTCGTTCGCGGGCGGAAGAATGCCGGCGTCGCGTCCGGCCTTCTGGCACTTCATCACGTAAACCATGTTGCGCGCGAGGTTGCGCAGCGTCTGAAGTCCTTCGGGATCCTGCGGCACGTCGTCCTTCGTGAGCGCGTGGAACTCGTTCCAGTAGCTGCTCCCGACGACGATCATCTGAGAGATGGTCGCGTACTTGTTCAGCACGTCGAACGACGCGCTTGTGCCGGCACGCCGCGCGACGACGATGCTCGCGCAGGGCTTGTGGTGGAGCGCGGCGTATCCGTCGGCGCGCATCGTCGAGAAGAAGAGCCTGTCGAGGAAGCTCTGGATGCGTCCGGACGGATGCGCATAGTAGACCGGCGAGCCGAAGACGAATCCGTCCGCATCCTTCGCCATCTCGGCGAACGCGTTCACGCCGTCGTCCGCGAACACGCAGCGCTTCAGCTCGGCGCACTTGCCACACGCGATGCAGTCGGCGATCGGCTTGCCGCCGACGGTGACGATTTCAGTCTCCACGCCTTCTTCGGCGAACGTCTTTGCCATGATATCCAGACCGGCTTTTGTAGAGCCGTCGGGATTGAAACTTCCGTTGAGCATCAGAACTTTCATTGTTTATCTTTCCTTGATTGTTTGGTTATTGCATCTCACGCGGAGGGGCGGAGATGCGGAGGTTCTGCTCGGATGGACGCGGCCCAGCATAATCTCTCACAATCCGCAAATAGCCATCTTTTAGCTTTTCCATGCCAAAGTTAACCAAGACGCCGACATGAAGTCCCGTCACAGTCAAATATGTCTTAACTTGTTTGGCAAATACAGGATGCATCTGTTCGGTAGACTTAAGTTCAACAATGATCATCCCATCAACGAGCATATCCAATCTGAAGGCAGTATCCAGCACCGCCCCCTCGTATTCAAGAGATATGGGCTTTTGCCGTTCCACCTTATGTCCTCTCCGCTTCAGTTCCTCCGCAAGTAAGACCTCATAGACAGACTCCAGCATGCCAGGACCGAATTGCCTGTGAATCTTGATTGACGAATCAAGGATATCCCTTGTTATCTCGTTTTCCGTCATAATACAAACCTCCGCCTCTCCGCAACTCCGCGTGAGACAAATTTTGCGGCATTCCCTAGAACGCGCCGGTCTTGATGTGCGGGACGTAGGGTGCTTCGAGCGCGGCGATTTCCTCGGGATCGAGCGTGATGTCGAGCGCGGAAACGGCCTCTTCGATGTGGCGGACTGCGGTCGAGCCGACGATGGGGGCGGTGATGCCGGGCTTCGAGAGCATCCACGCAAGCGACTCCTGCGCCATCGTCCGTCCATGCGCAGCGGCGACCTTTTCGAGGTTGTCCACGACGACCTTGTCCTGCGCGTCCGTTGCGCCCCACACCATCGGCGAGACTTCGTCAATCGCGTTGCGGGCGGTCTTTGTCCCCCACGGATGGGCGCAGCGGCCTCCGGCGAGCGGGCTCCACGGCACGACGGCCATCTTACGGTCGCGGCAGAGCGGAAGGATCTCCCGCTCCTCCTCGCGGTAGATCAGGTTGTACTGCGGCTGAAGCGAGACGAACTTCGTCCAGCCGTTCCTCTCGGCGATCTGCTGCATCCGCTCCAGCTGCCACGCGAAGATGGTAGACGCTCCGATATAACGCGCCTTGCCGCTTTTGACCACGTCGTGCAGCGCCTCCATGATCTCCTCCATCGGCGTATTCGCGTCGAGGCGGTGGATCTGGTAAAGGTCCACGTAGTCCATGTCGAGGCGCTTGAGCGAGTGGTCGATCTCCGTCATAATGTTCTTGCGGGACAGGCCGCCGCCGTTGGGCCTTCCCGGGCGCATGTCAAAATGCACCTTCGTGGCGACGACGATCTCGTCGCGGTCGAGGCCGAAGTCGCGCACAAGCCGCCCCGTGATCTCCTCGCTGGAGCCCATCTGATAGACGTTCGCCGTGTCGAAGTAGTTGATGCCGAGCTCAATTGCCTTCTTGAAGAGCGGCTTCGCGTCGTCGTAGTCCCGCGCCCACGGGAAGACGCCGTTCTCCTTGCCGGGCTTGCCGAAGCTCATCATACCGAGGCAGATGCGCGAGACATCCATACCCGTGTTGCCGAATTTCACGTATTGCACGTTGCTATTCCTTTCTTGGAGATTCTATTTTGCATGGGTTCCTTCTTTTCTCACGCGAAGTTTGCCAAGGCCGCAAAGTAACTTCTAAATTGGAACTTAACGTACTTCGCGGACTTTGCGTGAGACTTCACTTGCCCGACATCCTCTCGGCGGCGAACGCCTCGAGCGCGGCGACGCTCGACTTGATCGACGAGCCAGAGAACGCCTTGGGCGGCAGTATCTTCGCCGCATCGCCGATAGTTTCCGCGAACTCGCTCCCGACGCGCTGCATTCCGCCGCCACCGTGCGTCTGGAAGAGGCACACCGTCTTGCCCTTGAGAGCGTCTTTGCTCTGCGCGACCCAAGTGCGCACGGGCGGCGCCATCGTGCCCCACCAGTTCGGCGTGCCGACGAAGACGAGATCGTACTTTGCGAGGTCGAGCCCCTCGATGGCCTTTATGGGGCGGAGCTTCTTCCCGTAGCACTCCGGCTTCGCCTCGTCGCAGCACTCCTGGAAGTCGCTGTTGTAGGGCTTCTCGGCCTTGATTTCGAAGAGATCGGCACTGGTCTTCTTCGCGATCGTCTCCGCCGCGAAGCGCGTGTTTCCGCTCAATGAATAATATACGACTGCACATTTCATTTTCTTTTCTCCTTCGTTCGCGAATGAAAAGCCCTGGACTGCCGCCACACCCGCAACGGCGCCCATGCACTTTACGAATTCTCTTCTGTTCATTGATGTTCTCCTTTTGGTTTGTTGTAGGTGTTATCTCACGCAGAGGCGTGAGTCTTAACATACGGCGCGATGAGGTTTGGCAACTGGAGCTTGGCGAAACGCCCGACCCACTCCCCGGGATCGAACTTCGTGTCGCTCATGCACCAGCACGTCATCATGCCGTAGAGTTCGCACATGAAAATATGCACGAGGGTTTCAACGGGCGTGCTCTTCTTCAGAGCCCCGGCCTTCACCGAGTCATTTAGAAAATCCGTCAGGTGCTTGCGGTCGTATGCGTACTTGCCGCCGCACATTTCGCCGGGAGAGTCGGCGGGGTCGATCACCTCGCGCACCCACTGGCGGCACAGCTCAACTCCGCCGCACGTCACGCCTTCCATGAACCCCTTGAAATAGAATGCCAATTTCTCGACAACCGTGCCCCTGTGTTCGCGCGCCTTGCGGTCTACGTCGCCGAACCACTCCTTGCAACACTCGAAGATGATTTCCTCCTTGCGCTTGAAATAGACGTAGAAGGTCCCCTTCGCCACGCCGCAGGCGCGCGTGATGTCCTCGACGGACACGTTGGCGAACCCTTTTTTTTCAATAAGGGAACACGCCGTGGTGTATATTCTCCGCCGCGTTTCCTGCGCAATTTCCTGTCGCTTTGTCACTTGAAATCCTTATGGGGGTGAAAGACGGCGGACATTATAATACATCCCCGACCGCAAGTCAATGACCGGCGGTCAGTATTTTGTCCGACAGCCAATCGTCACTTGGTTACAATTCCTTTATGATGCTGGACGGAACGCCGGCGACGACGGTGCGCGGCGGCACGTCCTTCGTCACGACCGCGCCCGCGCCGACAATCGCCCCTTCGCCAATCGTCACGCCCGGGCATATCGTCACCCGTGCGCCCAGCCATACCTTGTCGCAGACGACAACAGGCTTGGCGAACATCCCGCCGCGCTTTTCGGGAGCGGAATCGTGGTTGAGCGTCGCGATGATCGTCTGCGGACCGATCAGCACATCGTCTCCGTTTGAGATGCCGCCCTGGTCCTGGAACTGTCAGCCCGCGTTGATGAAGACGCGCTTGCCGATCTTCGTGTTTTTGCCGCTCGGCCTCTTGCGACCGCTTCGCGGCTCAGTCGCTACGCTCCTTCGGGCGACCCGACGCCTGCGGCGCGGGCGAATATCCGTGTGGAACGGCGGGAGCAGCCCGAACGACTCGTCGATCTCGCTCGCCGTCAGCCGCGGCATGAGTTCGCCGCCGCGCTTGTCAAAGTTGTTCTTCGAGGAATCTTCCATGCGGTTTACCCTATTGCGGACAGATATTCCAAGAGCCGTTGACGTTCCCGCTCCGCAAATATGCCAAGCATCGGCACAAGGTCGCCATCCTTGTGGTAGGAGGTGAAAGCATCGTAGTAGGCTCTGCGGTTTTCATACTTGATGCTGACGGGTAGATATCCCGACCGCATGAGAATGAAGTTTGCCAGGAGCCGCCCTGTCCGTCCATTGCCGTCGATGAATGGATGGATCGCCTCGAATCGGATGTGAAACTCTGCGGCACCGACAAGCGGATGAAGCCGTGTCGTCTGCAAGTCCCTCACCCATGTCTCCATCATCGGCGCGACCATGTAGGGTTGCGGCGTATGAACCGCTCCCGTTATGATGACAGGGATGCGACGATAGACGCCTTTATCCATCGGCTTGTCGGCAAGAACGAGCGAATGGAGCTGCCGGACGAACGATCCGCTGACGGCATCTCCGGAATTGACGAAATCCTCAAGAAAGCAAAACGCATCCCTGTGTCCTGTCGCTTCGAGATGGTCTTTTAGCGGCTTCTCGCCAATGGTCATGCCGGAAAGCACCATCGCCGTTTCGCTTAGCGTGAGAGTATTTCCTTCAATGGTGTTCGACGAATAGGTGTAATCGACAAGAAACGCATTGCGCAACTGCTCGCGCTCGCCGTCTGTCAAAGGACGCTTGGCGGCAAGCCGATCTTTAAGCGAGTCAATTTCCGCAATGCGTCCGCGCAGCCCGACAGGAATACCCAGAGCGCGCATCGTCCGTCCGTCGCGGGGCTTCACGACAGACTGCGGGATTTTCCACAGCTTGCCATTGCGGACAGCCCCTTCAACCTGTCCGTTTTCGCAGAGAACACGCACCCTGCGGTCGGATATTCCCCACCGCCTCGCCGTTTCCTCGCTCGAACAATATACTATTCCGTCTTCATTCATGCCGCACAATATATCACATTTGCGGAATAATAGCAATGGCGATTTTGAGAACCATCGCAAACATATCATTCCGAAAAGAAAAAGAATCAATAGAGCGGTCTATGAGAAGTTCAAGGACGACACCATCAAGGGCATCTCCGGCGAGATTCCGTTCGAGATTTCAGATGGCTGGGCATGGGCGAGATGGAAAGACATATCTCTGCCGGTTCAATACGGATACAGTGCTCCAGCGAGACCGACTGGCCGGATAAAAATGGTTCGGATAACGGACATTCAGGATAATCGCATTATTTGGGATTCAGTTCCTTATTGCCAAATAGAGGAAATGTACTTCGTCTCGGCCATCGCATTTCTGAATTCATCGACTGGCATGTCTTATTCCCCAGTTTGAATATTTCACGCAGATGGCTCGTTTGTCATGAGACGCGAGACGGGAGACGGGAAGAGAGACATATAGACGACAGACTTGTCGTACTCATGTCTCGTGTCCCGCATATCGCGCCGATCGACCCGTCGCGCAAAAAACGAACGCCTTTCCGCATTTTTTGAACGCCTCCGCTCTTCCTGTCCGTCGTCCGCCTGCCGGGGCGTGGAAAAATCGCAACCGGCACAAACTGTCCAGAGGCGGAAAATCTTATGACATGCCTCAAGAAATGACATGACTTTCACAAATCGCGCGGCTGCCACAGCGCGGGGGCTTTTTGCTATAATAGACGCCTGTTCTTCCAAGGAGAGAAAATGAAAGACCTCAAAGCCGCGTACAGAACCATAGAGCGCGACCATTTCGCGCCTGAGATGGAAATCAGTTTCATTGACGGGGACAAGCGCCAGACTTTCCGCTACGAGAAAGTGACGTGGAACATCGGCGGCGAGGAGAAAGGCCTCCGCTACGGGGAAAACCCCGGCCAGGAAGCCGCGCTGTACCGCCTTGCAAACGGGAATCTCGTGCTCGGGGAAGTGGAAATGCTTTCCCCCGGTGCGCCGCTCGCTTCCGTTCCCGAACTTCTCCAGAGCGGCAAGCACCCCGGAAAGACCAACATCACCGACGCCGACAACGCGCTAAACATTCTGCGCTACCTCATGGAAAAGCCCGCCGCGGTGATCGTGAAGCACAACAATCCGTGCGGCGTGGCGCTCGGCTCCTCGCTCGCCGAAGCATACTTCCGCGCGAACAAGGCCGACCGTCTGGCCGCGTTCGGCGGATGCATAGCGCTGAACCGCGAATGCGACATCGAAACCGCGAAACTCATAGTGGAAAACTACGCAGAGGTGGTTGTTGCGCCGGAGTTCGCGCCCGGGACGATGGATCTTTTCGCGACAAAGAAAAACCTGCGCGTCTTCCGCATCGGCAACATGTCCAGACTGCGCGACTACGTGGCTAAACACGTGGTGGACTTCAAATCGCTGATCGACGGCGGCATAGTGGCGCAGACATCCTTCTGCGCGAACGCGCGCAGGCCGGAAGACATGATGCCCGCCGCCGCCACGCGCAAAATCGTCGACAAAGCGACCGGCGCGGAAACGTTCGAAGAACACAAGATCGCGCGTCTGCCCACGGCGAAAGAATACGAAGATCTCGTTTTCGGATGGCTCGTCGAGGCTGGTGTCACATCCAACTCCGTGCTCTATGTGAAAGACTGCGCGACTGTCGGCATCGGAACAGGCGAACAGGACCGCGTGGGCGTGGCCGAAATCGCGCGCGACAAGGCATACACGAAACACGCCGACTGGATCGCGTGGGAGAAGTACGGCAAGCCGTACAACGACTTGCGCCTCGCCTTCGGCGAAGAAGACGGCGCGAAAAAGCAGGCCGGAATCATGGAGCAGACGCGCGCCGAGAAGGGCGGTCTGCCCGGCTGCGCGATGGTCTCGGACGCATTCTTCCCATTCCGCGACGGCGCGGAAGTGGGCATACGCGAAGGAATAACTTCGATAGTCCAGCCCGGAGGAGCAATCCGCGACTGGGACGTGATAGACTGCTGCAACGCGGCGGGGGTTGCCATGGTGTTCACCGGGCAGCGCTCGTTCAGGCACTGAAACCGCAGGCGGAAACCAGAAACAAGGCACTGTGCTAAAACCATGAAACCGTTGAACATCATCGTGTGCGGGAGCATCGTCCCCGACCCCCTCCAGACTCTCGAACCCGTGGAGACGCCGCAAGGCCCTGCGCTCAAGAACGAACAGATGCTGCCCGCAGTGCTCGACCCGTGGGCGGCATGCGCGCTGTACGAAGCCGCCCATCTCGCGGCATCCGCGCCAGGCTCGCAGGTGACGCTCGTTTCCGCAGGCCCCGCGCCCAAACTGCGCCAGCTGATGATGAGCGTGGCGCAAAAGGCGCCGTTCGCGCTCGTGGCGGTGAACGCGCCCGCAGGCGGCTTCGCCGACGCGCGCGCCACTGCGGCGGAACTCGCCAAGGCGATCAAGGCTATCCCGGGGCTCGACATGTCAAACGTCCTCCTTTTCGGCGGATGCTCGTCCGCCGCGCGCGACGCCGGCGTTACGATGCAGTTTCTCGCCGAAGAACTCGGGATATCCGAGTTCTTCCAGGCGGTCGACGAATTGAAATTCTCGGAAGACGGCTCCTTTACGGTCCTCGAACGCATCGAGGGCGGCAGCTACCTGAAAAGTTCGTGCAAGACGCTTCCCGCCGCGATCGGCTGGGCCACCGGCTCCCTGCCAGAGCCGCCAAACAATCCGCGCACCGGCATGATGAACATGCCGAAGATCATGGCCGCGCTCGCGAAGGCGCAGCCGGCGGCTCCGGCGGCGGGCGGCGCAAAATACCTTAAGACCGAAATACCCTCGTCCAAGCGCGACACGCGCATCGTGAAAGACATGCCGGAAGAGGAAATCGCGCGCGAAATAGTCCAGTGGATCCGCGGCTGAACAGGGAAAGGAACGTGCAAATGAAAATACTCGTACTCGTACACAACGGTCCGGACGGCAAGATCGCGAAAGCCGCGCTCGAAGCCGTCGGCGCGGCGCAGTCGCTCGGCGGGGAGATTTCGGCTGTGAATCCGGTCGGAGACGTTCCTCTCCATTCACTGGACGTTCCGGCGCTCGCGGCCGCGATAAAGTCGAGCGGCGCGGACATCGTAATCGCGCCCGGGACTTCGCGCTTCGCGCGCTCGCTGCCTGCGGCGGCGTTCCGCGCGGGGGCGGAAATCGACACGCACATAACAGCGGTCTCGAACGGACCGGAAGGCGTGACAGCCCAGCGCTGGGCGTACCGCCAGCGCATACTCTGCACGATAACGCGCTCGGCCCGTCCCTGGGTGCTGATGACGGACTGCGGCGTGTTCGCCCCGGCGGAAGAAGGCTCGTTCACAGTGGAGAACGCCGCGCCGGTGCAGGCGACGGCATCTTCCGAATGCCTCGGCACGCAGGCGGCGGTCGCCGGCGAACAGACCATCAGGCCGGACGCCGAAGTCCTTTTCGTGGCAGGCGCGGGATGGACCAAAAAGCAGGCCGACGGTGCGACACATCCGGGGGAGGCGGCCGCTCTCATAAAAGACTTCCTTGCAGCCTCCGGCGCTTCGCTCGGAAGTTCAAAGAGTCTGGTGGAAATCGGCGATGAAGCCAAAGAAGCGTTCGGGTTCATGAGCCACATGAACCAGGTGGGGCAGACCGGCGCGACGCCGCGCCACAAGAAAGGACTTTCCACATGCTGCCACGGCGAAGAGCCGCACGTGGTGGGATGGCGCTTTATAACCGAGCGGCGGGCCGTCAACATCGACGCAAACTGCGGCTGGGCGCAGGGCAAGGCCGACGTCCTGTACGTGGCCGACGCTTTCAAAGTAATGTCCCTTGTCAACGGAATGCTCAAGCCATGAGCGGAGAAGAAAAAGACAACAAGGCGGAAAAGCCCTGCGAAGCGCAGCCCGCTCCGGAAAAGACGGGCGGAGAACGGAACGCGCCGCCGGAAGGCGCCGCGCCCGCGAACGCCGCACAGTCTGGAAACAGCGCGCCCGGAAGCGCATCCGGCCCCCAGACGCAGGAACGCGCGGAGGACGAGGGGCGGAAATTGAACGCCGGCAAGCCGGAAACCGCGTGGGGCAGGGTCCGCTGGCTGATGTCGAACGAGCGCACGGGAATGGTGCAGTTCGTGAAATACGCTATCGTAGGCGGATTTACGACACTTCTGAACTTCACGATATTCATGATTCTCGCGATCACGTGTCTGAAGTGCCTCACCGAAGCGGAAAGTTCAAAGACGTTCCTCGGGATTTCCTTCGATTTCCCGCATGTAGGCGCGGACTATCCCAACTGGCTCAGAGCGTTCAAGAGCGTAGTCGCAAGCGCGATCGGGTTCGGCCTGTCGAACATCCTGTGCTGGCTGCTCGACCGCTGTTTCGTATTCAAGCCCGGCAGGCACAAGATATGGCGCGAGCTTCTGTTCTTCGTATCGGTGGCGGGCGCCGCCTGGGCGTCGGGTTCTCTGATACAGTGGATTCTCATACGCTATGCGGACAGCCCCACTCTGCCCGCCTTCGCCGCGAACATCGTCACGGCGGTGCTCATGAACTTCCTAATGCGCAAATTCTTCGTGTTCAAGAGGTGACGATGGGGAAGAAACTCTGCATCATCGCGGCGGCAATCCTCGGAATCGCGCCGGTTGCGGCCGCCGCCGACGCGGCGTTCGGCGGATGGGACGATTCCGCCGAATGCATAGACCCCTGGTACGCCGGGACCGGCGCGCAGATCCTGCTGCCCGGCTCCGGACTGAAACTCGACAAACCGTACGCGCAGTCGCTTTTCGCCGGAATGCAGCTGAGCGACGCGTGGGCGGTGGAGGTTTCGGGGCTGTGCGCGCCGAACGCGACCATGCGTAGCGTGGACGGATCGTCCGCAGTGTGGGGCGCCGGGACGCGCGCGCTGTGGTATTTCGGCGGAGATCTCATCGGATACGAACGCTTCGCCCCCTGCCTCAGCTTCGGCGCGGAAGCGTACGGCGCGCGGCGGTTCGGATTCGCCGGCGGCAAGAGAGCCGCCGGCGGACCGTCGGCGGGAATCATGTTCTACTGGCACCTCGACGACAGCTGGTCGCTCCGCGCCGGCGCGCGGATGTCGTTCCTGTGCGGCTCGCGCGTGGAAACGGTTGCGTGCGCCGGAATCGGCCTCGCGTATTCGTGGGGCGGCAGGAACAACGACCTGGAAAACGACTGATGCCACCGCGATGGACACGCTGCGGAAATACGTTTTCTCCTCGTTCCTGACAGCTTTCCTGCTGTCGTTTCTCGTGCTTACGTTCGTGCTCACGATAGGCCTGCTCGTGCAGATCGTGGGATTGATGCTGCGCGGCCTGCCCATATCGCAGGTCATTCGCTTCATCTGCATCGGATTCCCCGAAACCATGCAGTGGACGGTGCCGCTTTCTCTGCTTGCTTCTTCCGTGCTCGTGTTTTCACGGCTTTCGGCCGACAGCGAAATCGCTGCAATGCGCGCTTGCGGCGTGAACATAGTGCGCGTGGCGATGCCGCCCGTGCTGTTCGCGGTTTTCTGCACCGCGCTATGCGCCTGGGTGAATTTTGAAATCGTTCCGCGCGCGCACACCATGCGCAGGCAGCTCAAATCCTCCGTAAACGTGGAAACCGCCGTAAACCTCCTGGAACCTGGCCGCATGATAACGGATTTCCCCGGCGTGAAACTGTACTTCGAGAAGAAAGACGACGAATCGAGCAGAATCCTGTACGGCGCGAGCGCCTACGAAACCACCGACCCCAAATGCCCGCGGTACATTTCCGCGTCCAAGGTGCAGGTGTTCCAGGACGGCGCGGATGTACAGCTGGACATGTACGGCGTGACGATAAGCCCGATAGACGAAAAGACCCCCGGAACGGCGCGCATAGGACGCTTCAGCCAGACCTTCACAAACGTGCTGAAGACCACCAAATATTTCCTGCGCGAAAAAGATTTCCGTTTCCGCGACATAATCGAACGCATCGGAAAGGCCGACGCCGATGTCGCCAAGACCGAAGCGGAAGGTCCGGCCGCGTTCAAAAAGATCATCGGCAAGGAAATAGTAGACGGCAGCGGGGCCGCCGCGGCGCCAGACGCCCCGGACGCGGAGGAGGCATGGCGCAAAACGCTGAAGGCGCAGAAAAAGTGGGCGTCGGAGTTGAAAGTGGAGTTCATGAAACGCATAGTCGCTGCGACGGCATCGCTGTGCTTTGTGCTCATAGGCATACCCCTCGGGATAAAATCCCAGCGCAAAGAGTCTTCGGCGGGAATGGGGCTTGCGCTTCTCGTGGCGCTCGGCTTCTACCTTTCACTGATACTGGCGACGAGCATGGGGAAATATCCGGCGGCTCATGCGCACTGGCTGATATGGATTCCGCCCGCGGCGGGCATGTACCTTGCGTTCAGGCTTATCCGCAGACATCTGTAGCCCGGCCGCCCGCCGGAACCGGGCGCATCTGTGTTTTTCACCGTCTCGCTTTTTGATGACGGGAAACAACTGTTTGAAACAACTTTCCTTTGGCGTACGCTTGTTGTTTTTTTCAGTTGTTCCGGTTGTTTCCAATCTCAAACCACATGGGTGAAAAACACAGATGCGCCCCCACGCGGCGCGCGGATTGCGGCTCGGCGGGATGTTTCTCCATAGGGATGTGGCAAGGGCGCCCTCGCCCTTGCAGCAAGGCCGGGGGCGGCCTTGCCACATCTTGCG
>Ga0256407_10011745_pt1 | contig 12055 bp, 8 predicted proteins | sample RumenRJG_04DNA_FD_193489 | JGI IMG/M metagenome (GOLD analysis project Ga0256407, IMG submission 193489) | Bovine rumen microbial communities from Lethbridge, Alberta, Canada - RJG_04 | ecosystem: Host-associated > Mammals > Digestive system > Stomach > Rumen | place: Canada: Alberta | collected... | reverse complement strand
GGGGCTACCTATAAAGAATTTAATTTGTGCATCGAATAAGAATTGTGTATTAACAGATTTCTTTATGAATGGTAAATATAATAAGAATAGACCATTCTTTAAGACCAATTCTCCATCTATGGATATTTTAATTTCATCAAATTTAGAGAGATTCCTATATTATGGTACAAAAGAATCTACAAAGGAAACAAAGAAGCTAATGGAATCCTTAAATACAAAGGGTTCATATGATTTTAAGAATCCATTCGATTATTTCTATGCATATTCTACAGATGAAAAGAAGACTCTAGAGGTTATTAAAGAGGTTTATGAAAAGTATAAATATTTAGTAGATCCTCATACTGCAGTTGCCTATAATGCATATAAGAAGTATTTCGATGAAACAAAGGATGATTCTATTTGTGTTGTTATTTCAACGGCATCTCCATATAAGTTCCCTCAATCTGTTTTAGAGGCATTTGATATAGAGGAAAGTGATGCATTCAAGGCTATTCATACATTAAGTGAAAAATTTAATTTAGAAATACCAAAGGTTCTAAATTATCCTAAGGTAGAAAGAGAAATTATTTCTCTCAAATGTTCAAATTCCTATGTTGAGGAAGTGGTAAAATGCTTAGAATCAAAGTAGAAGCTACCTCCGCTAACGTATGTGTAGGCTTTGATGTATTAGGTATTGCCTTAAGCTTAGTAAATGAATTTACCTTCGAAAGGAAAAATGATTTTTCCTTCTTAGGCTTTGATGCTGAATTTAGTACTAAGGAATCAAATTTAGTTTATGAGGCCTATAAATACGTATTTGATTATGCAAAGGAAGAAATCATTCCTGTAGAGATTGGCTTTAAAGGAGATATTCCTGTATCTAGAGGGCTTGGATCATCTTCATCTTTAATTGTTGCAGGAATTTTTGCGGCCAATTATTATTTAGGAAATAAATATAGTAAAAGAGAATTATTTGATATTGCAACTACCCTTGAGGGACACCCAGATAATGTTGCCCCAGCCATTTATGGTGGCTTAGTTGCAAGCTATCAAAAGGATAATAAATATTATCCTAATTTATATCCTATTCATAAGGATTTAAAATTTAGTGTAATTATTCCAGAGGAATGTGTATCCACACAAAAGGCAAGAGGTGTATTACCTAGGGAGCTTTCAATTAAGGATATCGTATGGAATATGTCTAGAATTGTGAATATACCAAGAGCGTTTAGCGATGGTGATATCCATTTATTAAAGGATTTATTTAGCGATAGGCTACATGAGCCATATCGTTCAAAATTAATTAAGGATTATGATACCATTAAGGATTTAATCAAGGATGATGATGTAGCCTTTGCCATTTCAGGCTCTGGCTCTACAATGCTTATGATTTCAAAGGATTTAGATTTTATACCTAAGCTTTTAAGTAAGGGCTTCAATGTTAAAACCTTAACTGTTGGCAGTGGTGTTTCAGTGGAGGAATTAAAATGAAAGATGATGAATATTATGTAATTCATAGATCGGTTTTACCAGACTATTTTGAAAAGGTCATTGAAATAAAGGAAATCATTTCCTCTGGTGTAAACATTAGTGATGCCTGTAAAAAGGTAGGCCTATCTAGAAGTACCTTTTATAAATACAAGGATTATGTAAATCGTCCATCCGTTAAGGTTGGAAAAAGAGTATTATTATCCTTTAAAATGGAGGATGAGCCTGGTACATTATCGAATGTATTAAATGAAATCGCATCTCGCCACGCAAATGTTTTAGCTATAAATCAGGAGGTACCAATTCATAATATTGCCTATGTAAATATTACTGCAGATATTATGAAGATGGAGATTTCTGTTCAGGAATTTATCCAAGAGCTTAAAAGCCTAAAGGCTATTATTGATGTGATTCTTTTAGCTGTTGAATAATTATTTACATTAAAGTTCAATTTTGCTATAATATTTTTAGAATTACAAAGGAGATACATAAAATGGACGTATTTGAAACTGTTAAGAAGACTATTGTTGATACAATTAGCTGTAAAGAAGAAGATGTTACACTAGATGCAAACATCAAGGACTTAGGTGCAGATTCCATTGATGCTGTACAAATCATTATGGACCTTGAGGAAGTATATGGCATCGAAATTGATGCAGATGATGCAGGCGCATTTGTAACGGTTAATGACGTAGTTAAATATATTGAAGAGCACAAGTAATTTTTAGGACTACGCGATTGTAGTCCTTTTTTCTTATATTTTTTTTAGGAGGTGATGCATAAATGAATATCGATTGGAATTTAAAGTTTATAAAAGAGAAATGCTATTCCTTGGATAATGATCGTTTTAAAAAGAAGTCCTTTGTTTATGCACCATTTCCAGAAATTGATAAGCATGGATTTCAGGATGGGGAAATAAGAGAAGAAATTCTTGGAGATGTTTTAGCAAGATTCCTTAGAATGGAAAATGAAAATGTATTATACCCTCTAGGCTTTAATAGCATTACCTTAAAATCCTTCTTAGAAAGTAAGAAGCTATATAAGGTATTAGATCATACCCAGGAGGATATCTTTTATAGTCAAATGAGTAATTTAGGCATAGGTATTTCTAATGAAAAATGTATCTCTATGAGAGGAGAGGAATATATCGGTATTTTACAAAATGCCTTTATAGAGCTATATGAAAGAGGCTATATAAAATATAAAGTATATAATCCTAGCTACGAAAAAAATAATGAGCTCTATGAAGCAATAGATGAGGCAAGCATGCCTAAGGCAGGTGCGAAATGCTTTATTCTAGATATTGATGGATTAATTCCTCAGATTGCCTCGGATATAGAAAAGCTTCCTATTTTAGATGAATATAAAAATGAGCTCATTAACAAACTATCCCCAGTATCCTTACTTAAGGTAGATTTCTTTTTAAGTAATGGTAAGGCTTTAGAAATTGAAATGGAAAATCCAGAATATATGGGTGGAATATCCTATATATTCTTAAATCCAAATTATATGGATATAGATGCCTACATCTCTTTAGACGAAAAGGAAAGCGTATATGAATTTATAAATAGTGATACGAATTTATATGCCTATAGTGGACTTACTGCCAAAAATCCACTTACGGGAAGAGATATTCCTGTATTTATTTCAAAAATGTATCATGAAAGAATATATTTAGGTATCCCATCCATTGATAGTGAGGGTGCCCTATTCGTACTAAATGAGGGCTTTGATTCTATAGATATCCTGTCCAATGATGGCTTACTTATGAATTCGGATTTATTAGATGGATATGAAAGAATGGATGCAAGAGAAAAGATTATTGAGGCCTTCACAGAATCCTTAATTGGCACAGTATCCCATGAATATAAAAACCATGAGATTTTATTATCGAGCTTAGATCCCTTTGGAGCTTTATTTCCATTCTTGGAGGAGGCATCTAAAATTAATTCCTTGAAGGAATACCTACCTTATATCTTTTCTAGTCAATTTAGACCAGTATTACCTATTGATGTATTGGTTCCTGGTAGTCCGATTTTAGGTACAATGTCTAATTTAATCACAGAGGGCTTATGCCCATTATTATCTTTGATTTATGATGATATAGGTTCTATTGAATCCTTATTCTCTTTGGATACAAAGGAATTATATGAATCCTTCTTGCCGATAAAGAAGGCATATATTCCTAAGGATAAAATAGTGGAAAGCCTATTTATGCCTATCGTATTCTATAACATCATAAAAAAAGAGGTAAGCTACGCATTACCTGATTTATTTCAAAATGTTTCTATTGTTTTAGGATGTATGGATATTCACCATAGCTTAATAAGAAGAAGCAATCATAATTTAATGGATATGGATAAATATATTCATAAATTTGGCTGTGATGCGATAAGATTTTTAGTTGCATCAACTCCTGATATAGAAGAACTAATTTATGATACCTATCATTTAGAGGATTTAAAAAGCTATCTTATGGATATAAAAAGATGTCTTATGGGTGCTAAGGAAGTAGATTCCTTGAGCCTAGATTATTATTTCCATAAGCTATCCGATATGACTAAGGATGCTTTAGATAAGGGAGATATTATCTCTTATATAGAGATTTTAAAAGCATTTAATAAAAATATATTATTTAAGGAAAATATTTCCAAAAATCAAGCATTTACCTATATAAGAATTATATATCCTGTCTTTCCATATCTTGCAGAAGAGGTATATATGGAATTATTTAATGGTAAATATTCAATATTAAATGAGGGATGGCCATCTTAGAATCCCTCATATTTTATTCCCTGATATAATTTATTATTTCTTAGCTTCTTATCAATTTCATTCATGACCACCATCTTTTTCATGGTCCATTTTGGTTCAATTAAATCGGAATAAACCCCATCCGCAGCAAGCCTATGAATGATGATATCATCCCTTAATAGACATATTTGATCGACTACGATATCAACATATTCTTCAAGGGTTAATACCTTAAATGGATTTTCCTTATACATAGCTCCAAGCTTCGTGTGCTCTAAGATTAATAGAGAATGAAATTTAATTCCTTGGATATCTAATGTATTAATAAATTTGATGGTTTTTAGCATATCCTCTTTAGATTCATAGGGAAGTCCATTGATGATATGTAATACAACATCAATATTTTCTTTTCTAAGTAAATTTATAGCATAAATGAATTCATCATTGGTTTCCATTTGATTGATGAATTTTTTTGTTTCGTCACTTGCACTTTGAAGCCCAAGCTCAACAGTAATCTTTTTCGTTTTATTTAGCTTACCTAGGTAGGATGCAATATCTTCACTTATGCAGTCTGCCCTAGTTGCAATATCAAGCCCAATAATATCAGAATCGATATTCAAAACTTTTTCGTATATTTCCTTTAAATGTTGGATGTCTCCATAGGTATTGGAATTGGCCTGAAGATAGGCTATATATTTTGCGTTAGGCCATTTTTTAGAAATGATCTCCTTGACCTCTATAAATTGCTTATCTAGAGGCAATTCCTTATTGCCTGCAAAATCTCCACTACCTAGCTTAGAGCAGTATATACATCCACCATACCCTTTTTTACCATCCTTGTTTGGACATGTAAAATTTGCATTTAGAGATATTTTAGCTATTTTATGTCCATAAATCTTCCTATAATACTCATTGAGTGTATTATAGGGCTTATCCTTCGTAAAGTAATTCATACTATCAACCTCAAGCATAATTATATTTTAAAGTTTTTATGAATGAAAGTGAAAAGTTAAAGATATTTTATAGTACTATAAAAATAATTGTTTTTTTGGTATAATGGGCTTGCGTTTAAAAAAAAGGAGGAAAGCTATTATGTATAGAAAACTTAAGAATATAATATCTCATCCATCCTTTTTAGGTATGTATTTTATGGACCACCTACATTCTATCTTTGGATGGTTCATATCCTTTTTTATTCTTACTACCCTATTATTAGCCTTAGTTGATATGGGAAGGGTGAGTATTGGGAAGAATCAAGCTACAAGAATTAGTGATACCTTAATCTATAGTGGAAAGATTAATGATGCAAGCTTTAGTAATTCAAAATTAACAGGCTCTTATCAAAATATTGAAATGGAATATGCACTTATATCCTTCAATGATAATGCCTATATGAATAATAAATTATATGATGGAATTATCTTAGTATTCGGAATGGAAAATGCGAATATGTATTATGGTAATATTCATTTAGGTAAGGTAAATTATAAGGATTTATTTATTTCTGATTTCTCTTTAGAAGAAATTAGAAATGGTAATATTTTAATGAGACAAAGCTTTGAATCATTGGTTTTTAAGAGTATAGAAGCAGGAGAGGCTAATTATAGAGCTGTATGCTTTTTTTCTGATTTTGTTAATATTTTAATTTATTATTTGATTTCGCTTGTTGGATGCTATTTCCTAGCATTTTTAGTGAACCCTAAAATTGAAAGAAGATTCCGTATTAAGCTTGTTGTTTATGATACCCTAATCTATTTTGTCTTTTTATGGTTCGATATGGCATTTAGTGCCTTTTGGTTATTATATGTAGGTATGGCATTTACCTTAATTTATACAATATTTACATTTACGCATATTCGTGCAGTAAGGGTAGGAAGGAGATAAAAATGACAATTATTGATGCAATAAAGGAAAAGAATATCTTAAATAGTGATAATGATATCCGAATTGATGAAGCAGTATTAAAAAAGAATTCTAAAGAATTAAATATTTCCTTCGTATTAACCTATGCAATTGATTATGATACCTATATGAGCTTAAAGAAAATCGTAGAGGATATTTTTCAACCCTTAGGCTTATCTTTAGATTTTTCCTTTGGCTATGAGGATGAAACCTTAACAGAGGATGAGCTAAAGGGCTATTTAGCTCATATATTAGAGGAATTATATAAGAAGGCTTCGAATTTCAAAAGCCTACAATTATCGGATTCTATAGTTACAGGAAATGAGATTGAATTCTCTGTTGCCTATGATGCCTTAGGTGTTGAGGAATTATGTCCTATAGTTGAAGAAGGCTTTGCGGAATATGGCCTTAATGTTAAGGTTTCTGCAAAGAAGGATGAGGAAAAATCCATTCAGGCACAAATTGAGGCACTAGATTCAGAAATTGAAGAGACCTTGTCTAAGCAAAGACAGGAGGCTATGCAGGCAAAGAAATTTAATAAAGAGGTACAAGAACAAAAGAAATATAGAAGAACCTCTATTCCAGATAACTATACTCCAATTAAGGCTATTCCAGTGACTCAAAGTGGATTACAGGAATATTTACATACCAAAGGAGAGGCTATCTTTAGAATTAAGGGATATGTATTTGCTTTAGAGGTAAAGGATTTAGCTAAATCCTCTCTTTTGACCTTGAAGATTACGGATGAAACGGATTCTATTGTTGTTTCAAAATGGTTAAGAGGAGAAAAGGAAAAGGATTTATTTTTAGGAGATAATGGCATTAAGGTAAATTCCATTTTGGATGTTACAGGTAATGCCCAATTTGATACCTATTCCGATAGAATTACTATAAATGCAAGTAACATTCAATTACTTGGTGTACACCATATTGAAGAGGTAATGGATGATGCCCCAGTAAAGAGAGTTGAATTACATTGCCATACCAAGATGAGTAATATGGATGGTATTACTGAGGCTAAGGACTATATTGAATTAGTAAATAAATGGGGCTGGAAATCTATGGCATTTACAGACCATAATGGATGTTATGCTATACCAGATGTTGATCATGCGATTGCAAAAATGCCAGATTTTAAACCTATTTATGGTACAGAATTATCCTTAGTAGAGGATGATAAATATTTCATTACCTTTAATGAAAAGGATATTCCTTTAAGGGATGCAACCTATGTTGTATTCGATATTGAAACAACAGGATTATCGCAAAGCTATGATGAAATCATTGAAATTGCAGCCCACAAGGTAAGAGGAGGCACTATTGTCGATTCTTTTGAGGTATTCATTAATCCTTTAATGCATATTCCAGAAAAGATTACAGAATTAACCTCTATTACGGATGATATGGTTAAGGATGCTAAAACAATAGATATTGTATTACCTGAATTCTTAGAATTCTGTAAGGATACCATTTTAGTTGCCCACAATGCAAAATTCGATGTGGGTATGATTTATAGAGATATGAAGAGGCTTGGGCTTGAGGCTATTGATTTCCCTGTAATCGATTCTTTGAATCTATTCCGTGTAGGATATCATGATGAGGTTAAGGCATTTGGTTTAAAGTTTATGTGTAAATACTTTAAGGTAAAGCAAGAGCATCACCATAGAGCAACCGATGATACGAGGGTTACTGCATTATGCTTCATTCAAATGCTTCAGGATTTATATAATAAAAAGATTGAAAACTATAAGGATATAAATTCTACTATTGATCCTGATGTACATTTTAGATATGTCATTCCATATCATATTGTCATCATCGCAAAAACTCCAGAGGGCTATAAGAATATGTTTAAGATCCTATCGGATGCGATGACAAATCACATGTGGGAAAATGAGGCTAGAGTTTTAAAGAGTGTTATCGATAGCCATAGAGAGGGTATTTTATTATCGAGTGGTTGTGCAAATGGTAAGGTATTCGAAATGGCTTTAAATCGAAGTGAAGAGGAATTAAGGGAAGCTATTTCCTATTATGATTATATTGAGGTTCAGCCACCTTTAGCCTATAAGCAATATTATGTAGAATTCCCAGAACCTGAGGCAAGAATTAAAGAGGTTATTCAAAAGATTATTCGTATCTCTAAGGAAATGGGTAAAACTGTAGTTGCGACAAGCGATTGTCACTACCTAAGACCTAGATTAAAAAGATATAGAGATATCTTAATTGAGGTACCTCAAATTGGTGGTGGAGTTCACCCATTAAAAAGAGCGTTCCTAAATAATTCAACTCCTGAGATGCATCTTCGTACAACGAATGAAATGCTTGAGGAATTTGCCTTCTTGGGTAAGAATTTAGCTTATGAAATTGTTGTAACAAATACGAATTTAATTGCAGATTCCATTGAAAAATGGCCTGCCTTCCATAAGGAAATGTACGCTCCAAGGGATGATGAATTTAAGAATAATTTCTTACATATCGAATCAATTGAGGCAGAAACAAGAAGAATTGTAAATGAAACATGTAAGGAGCTATATGGTGAAAATCCACATCCAATTGTTAAAAAGAGATTAGACCATGAGCTTCATTGTATTATTTCGAATGGATATGCATCCATTTATTATATCTGTCATTTAATGGTAAAAAAATCCCTAGAGGATGGGTATCTAGTAGGATCTAGAGGATCCGTTGGTTCAAGCTTAGTTGCGACCATGATGAATATTTCTGAAATTAATCCTCTTGCCCCTCATTATAGATGTAAGAAGTGTCACTTCCATACATTTAAAATGAGAAAGGATGAAATCGATGAATTTGGACTAACCGATTTAGAAAAGCCATTCCAGGAGGCCTTACAAAAGGTTGATTCAGGATATGACCTAGATGATGCAATATGCCCTGTATGTGGTGCACCTTTGTCTAAGGATGGTCATGATATCCCATTTGAAACCTTCTTAGGCTTTAATGGTGATAAAACACCAGATATCGATTTAAACTTCTCAGGAGAATATCAAGCACAGGCTCATGAATATGTAAGAACCGTATTCGGCCCTGAAAATGCATTCCGTGCAGGTACTGTAGCAACTATTGCGGATAAGAATGCCTATGGCTATGTTAAGGGCTTCTGTGAAAGACAAAAAATTGAGATGAGAGATTGTGAAATGGACCGTGTAGGCTCCTATTTAATTGGCGTTAAAAGATCTACAGGACAGCACCCAGGTGGAATTGTTGTTGTACCACATCATGTCGATATCTATGATGTAACTCCAGTACAATTCCCTGCAGATAACATTGAAAACCCATGGAGAACGACACATTTCGATTATCACTCCTTTGAGCAGAATTTATTAAAATTCGATATCCTAGGTCACGATGATCCAACCTTAATTAAATATTTCATGGATTATGTGCATCAGCATCAAGAGGACTTCCCATTTACGAAGCCACAGGATATTCCAATTGATGATAAAAACCTATATCGTCTATTCTATGACCCAAGTGTCATTGGTGTAACCCCTGAGGATATTGATTCTAAGGTTGCATCCTTCGCCGTCCCTGAGCTTGGTACAAACTTCGTTCGTGGTATGCTAATAGAAACATTGCCATCCACCTTCGCCGAGCTTGTAAAGATTTCAGGTCTATCCCATGGTACAAACGTATGGAATAATAATGCCCAAGAGCTTATTAAGGGTACTACAGAATTTGGTGCATTAAAATTCAAGGATTTAATTGGTTGTCGTGACGATATCATGGTTCAATTGATGCAGATGGGTCTTGAGCCATTAAAATCCTTCAAGATTATGGAATTCGTTCGTAAGAATAAGAAGAAGGGCGATATGGCTGGTTGGATGGAATTCCAAAAATATATGAGAGAGCATAATGTGCCAGAATGGTATATTTGGAGCTGTGATAAGATTGAATACATGTTCCCTAAGGCCCACGCTACAGCTTACTGTATGATGAGCTTAAGAATTGCTTGGTTTAAGGTATATGCACCTACACTATTCTATAGTGCTTGGTTCTCAAAGCGTGCCAAAAACCATGTGGTTCATGCCTATTTAGGTGGTAAAATGGCCATTCGTGCTGCGATGGATGAAATCATGAGTAAGAGCGGAAGAACTGCAACGGATGATGATAAATATACTGCACTTCAGGTTGCGCTTGAGTGCGTTGCAAGAAATATCAAATTCCTACCAGTTTCCATTTTAAAATCCAGTGCCTCCATCTTTGAGCCCGAGGGTAAGGATTTAAGAATCCCATTTAGTGCGGTAGATTCCTTAGGTGAGGCCATTGCCATCGATATTGTAGAAAAGAGAAATCAAAATGCCTTCACATCCAAAAAGGATGTTCTAAGAAGAACAAGATTATCTCAAACTCTATATGATGAATTTGATGTAATGCATTATTTTGATGATCTACCAGAGGAGGATCCAATTAAGGAAGAGGGCTTATTTGCTTTATTGTAAAATTATGGCGTTTGTGTGATTTTGTGTTAATCACATGAAACGCCTTTTTTTTATTATTGTTTTTTTATATAATAAAGAAGGAATAAAGGAGGTATTCGAATGAGAGATTCAGGATATTATTCTTATGTAAAAACAAATGAAGCATATTTAGATCAAGCCGATCGCGCAACCTATAAGGGAATTGCAATAAAAACAATTTTCCTTCTTGCTATTGCGATTGCTGTTGCGGTAGGAACTATGTTCTATTTACCTAGCGTATTAGAAAATAATCCTTCAGGCTTTTACACTTTATTAACTGTATCTGTCATTGTTGGATTTGTATGTGCCCTTGTTGGTAGATTATCTCATCGAGCTGCAATGGTATGCTCCTTCATATATTCCCTATGTGAAGGATTATTCCTAGGCGTTATTACAGCCATTGTAAATAGCTTTTTCCCAAGTGCTGGTACATTAGCTGTTACAGCAACACTTGTTGTATTTACAATTATGCTTGTATTATATTCCTTAGGATTCTTTAGAAATATAGGAGTAGTATATACCATTTTATTAGGATTATTATTTGCAACTATTGGTCTTATTGGATTTGATTTCCTTTATGTTTTGATTAATGGTGCTTCAGTTTCATATATATATTTCATAATTCAAGGTGCACTTTTACTTTATGGTGTAATCACCTTAGCATTTAATTTTGAGGAAGCTGAAAGCGTAGTAAAGCTTGGAATTAATAAGGGTGCTGAATGGAGCGTAGCTTTAGGAATTGAAATTTCATTAATCTACATTTATATTTATATCCTTAGAATGATCTTATTATTCTCAAGACATAATTAGTAAAAAGGCTTGTTTAAGCCTTTTTTTCATGCCCTCTTTTTGCTATAATTCATCTGGTGGTAATTATGGTTTATATTTGGGATTTAGATGGTACATTAATTGATTCCTATGATGGTATCTTAGATTCAATTATGGATGTATTAAAATATTTTCATATAGAAATGAAAAGAGAAGATGTTTATAAATATATAATAGAAAAAAGTGTTCATGAATTCTTAGATGAAATATCTATTACTTATAAAATAGATTTACCTAAGGTTATAGAAAAATATCAGGAATACCGTATAAATACACAAATGAAGGTTACCTTAATGGATAATGCCTATGAAACATTAGAATACTTATATCTAGAGGGACACTCAAATTTTATTTATACCCATAAAGGAGCATCTACCCATACCATATTAAAGAATTTAGGAATAGATAAATTCTTTAAGGAGGTATTGACTAGTGAAAATCATTTTAAAAGAAAACCAGATCCTGAAGCCATCTATTACATACTTCAAAAATATAATATAAATAAAGAGGAAGCATATTATATTGGGGATAGACCATTAGATATATTATGCGCCAAAAATGCAAATATCAAAGGTATATTTTTAAAAAATGCTTTGATGAATTTAGATGTAGATGCAGATATAATT
>Ga0256407_10011744_pt1 | contig 12056 bp, 13 predicted proteins | sample RumenRJG_04DNA_FD_193489 | JGI IMG/M metagenome (GOLD analysis project Ga0256407, IMG submission 193489) | Bovine rumen microbial communities from Lethbridge, Alberta, Canada - RJG_04 | ecosystem: Host-associated > Mammals > Digestive system > Stomach > Rumen | place: Canada: Alberta... | reverse complement strand
AGAAAGAAAAAATAATATTACCTTTGACAAACCGATCAACAAGCCGTCCTCAGACGGTACCCTATTGCGCGCTACGGCGGTACCCTTTACGCCGCCACGATCGGTACCCTTACAGCGCTACCCGCAGCTCATCAATTGGAGGGACCCAAATAGGATATCCATCAACAGCAGAAGCTCTTGCCCTCATCAATGACCCGCCGACACCAGATACATTGCTTAGCATTAATGACCTGAATTCTGGTGACATGAAAAACAGCCTCGTATAATCAGGGCACAGCGCATCAGACTGAAATATTAGCCATTCAGACGAAGCAATACATTTGAGCATCGGATTATAATGCTCAACGACCCAGGCTCTATTCAAATGTGGATTGATCTTACATAATAGCACATCTCCCTTCTCGACAGCTTGTTTTGTCGATCCTATTTCTTTTCCGGTTAAGTATTCCGGATACCCGGTATCATAAATTGGCACACTATACAATTCGTACTGCTCTTTCGGCGAATCCATCGGATTTATAGATCTATTCCTATGCTGATTAAGTGCTCCGTAAGTGGCACATACCCAGCCTGTTGGGAGGGATCCCCCATAATGGAGGTTATCAGAAGGTTTGAAGGCCGGATTTATGCGCTTCAGTAGTTCTATTGCGGGCTCATCCGAAGGGTACTGCGGAACTAACTTCCCATGAATGGCGAAATCAAGTATTTTTGTTTTTGCGGCTGTAATCTGTACTGCAAGGGCACCCTTTACTTGCTCTAAGTTACTAATTACCTTGAACAGAGTATCGATTCTGTCCACGAGACTATTCTGTTCTTTAAGCGGGGGAAGTGGCACCAACAGTCTATCCAATTCTCTGGATGATAACCCCATTAGTCCGATACCTTTTCCACCAATCAACCCATCAGCCTTCATAAACATCAACCAAAACATAAATAAACGATGATTGATGTGACCAAGTCCGCGGAGCTTATGGATATGATTTTGTATACGGATATCATAATCCTGGTCCCAGATCGCAGCTCTGCCGATATCTCCACCTTCACACACTAAGAGATCGCCTTTCTTCGCAGTGCATTTGTCAAGCTCATCTTCAGTAAAGAGCATCTCTTTGACTACGGAAAGTTCAAATCTGTCCCAATAAAGATTAGATGTTGTAATGTATTTGAGCAGTCTTCCTTCACGGTTAGCAGCATTAAGAGCTTTCCCTGTATTATGAAGAAATATGTCACCCAAACAGGTCCAGCACCATCCCTCTGGAACCTCCCAGGGCCCTTCCTTCGGATAATGGGACATATCACTAGAGGGTAATCTTCTTCAATTCAATGAAAATGCGTACCTTTACATGGAATTCATAATCATTTTGAAAATATGGCAGCCAAAGAACCCGGATACGTTTACATCCTTACAAATCCTAGTTTCCGTGAAGACTGGGTAAAGATTGGAAAGAGCTCTCGACCTGTTGACGTAAGGTCAAAAGAGCTTGATAATACGGCTGTCCCTCTTCCATTTGAAATTTTCGCAACGCTTAAGACGGTCAAATTTGACATCGTGGAAAAGAAAATACACAAGGCGATTGACCGCTTGACAGACCTTCGAATTCGTCAGAATCGCGAATTCTTCAATATTAAGCCTGAACTTGCCCTGGAAATCTTTAAAGACGAAGCTATGATTTTAGATGATGGTGAAATAACGCTTTATGAGAATAATCTTCCCATCGTTCCATCGCCCGAAAAACCTGAAGTGCCCAAAACTACGAAGACTTTACCCCATCGCCCAAGATTCAAATTCAGCATGGTCAACATTCCGATTGGCTCGGAGTTGATTTTCGTGCCTGCTAACCTGAAAGTCAAAGTCGCTAGTGATGATCAAGTAGAGTATGAAGGAAGAATATACAAACTCTCCCCTTTCGTCGGCACTTTCATGCCTGCTGAAAAGAGGAACACCTCTGGCGCCTATCAAGGAGCAAAATTTTTCACTTACAAAGGAGAAATCCTTGATAGCCTTCGTACTCGAATAGAAGCAGCGAAGTCGACAGATTCAGAGTAAATAGACTTGAAACCGAATAGCCATATCGCACCATTCTTGGCCCAACCGGTTAATTTGAAGGTTGGACTGAATCATCTTGGATATAGGAATGCGGCTGAAGATCTCTTCACTACTCTGCTCCCTGGTCTCAATAACGTAACGGCTAGAATTAGATACTATAGTTTTTATTGTTGGCTACTTGATAAGTTTTTCAGCAACAATTCGCAACCAACTGTCGGAGAATATAACCGTTTCATCCGTAATGCTGAGTATCTTTTGGCCATCTTGCATACTGGTTTGCCCGACTCCGGCGGTATTCCAGGAATAGATTATGCCTTAAACGTGATGGAGAATAAACCGGATGTGGTGGATTTAGGCTCAGGAACATACCAGAATAATGACACCACAAGAGGTACATATTGGGCAAATCCGGGCGGAGTCTTACGTCAGTATTATGGGAGCTCACTCAATGACATCGGAATTACAGTCCCGAGTCAAAAAATCCCCGGAATTAACGACATCTCAACAGAAGGTGGTCATATAACAGGAAAAGATCTCGCGGACTATTTCGAAGAAAGTATTGGCCGGGAGTCCTCCATGCTGTTCTTAGATTGCATCAATAACGGCCTAGCATCACAGAATGAAAGAGAGAAGCTTTTAGTCCCATTCACAATGAAAGGCGTTTTCGGGAACGAGATGGAGCGCGAGATCTTGATTGACATGCTTCTTCAAGATGATTACCCGGGAAGGAGCGAAAGAGCCTATAGACGAGGAACTATCCAACTATATCTAGAGTTTTGTTCTAATTCTCAGTCAGCAGGTTATAGTGATGAGTTAGGGTTCCCTAAATATCTATACGAACGTTATTTAAGTGGTGAGCGTGATAACCCTTGCATCATAGGTTGGTATTGCTTTTATCTTAACGATTCTTGGCAGTATCAAGCGTCTATAATTTTTGAAAGGATACTTGACATTCTTCAAAAAGATAAACATGGAAGGTGGGTCAAGTTGGAAGATTTATCGTCTGAAATTGCGGTATCGGTATCACAGCTTTTCGATGCTGAGGATACATCCCTTGAAGATATTCTAGCTCGACAAAACACCATCTCAGGTAAAGATAACATCGGGAGAATAGCTGCTGCGATATCCTGTATTCTCGATCACTACGTCATTAATTTCTCGGTGTGGCCTCAGACGAACGCATTAGCCGGCATGTTCAACTATTCAGGGGCGGATGATTTCTTTACTGCAGCCAAGTTCATTGATGCGCATAAAAAGATGTCATTCAAAGATTTCGTAAAGTATTTCATTGAGTCAAAGATTGTATTTAGGCATTACAACGTGTCCCTGAGGAAGTTTTATCAGACAGGCATTGCTTCGCACAAGTTTATGCTTGAAGATGGCTATATCAGGTATCTGAAGGATACTATAACACAAGCTACACATACATCCCCGAGGCTTGTTACCCTGAAGGGATTTCTCTCTGATTTGGACCTAGTCCACGAGAATAAATTGACGGAAAAAGGGAAAAAGATCCTTTCAAAGATTAGTTGATGGAGCTAACAAGGAGAAACATATTCGACGAGATAATCGGCAAAGGCGTCTCAGTATACGAGTCGGCTATACTCACCTGTTTCTCTTTTGATCCGTTGTATTTCATACAATATTTTCTTCCGAAACTGAATTCAATCAATGTTACAAATATTGTCGTTCTTATAGATGAACTTCAGTATGATCAAGCCTGTGAAGAATATATAAGATACAGAGAATCATCCGGGAGAAATATTCAGTTAAACTTTTCCCCTGTGAGGATGCGCCCATCCTTTCGTGGTGTATTCCATCCAAAAATCGTTTTCCTCGTAGGCCCCAAACAATGTACTGCCTTGATCGGCTCTGGGAATCTTACCTATGGTGGGATGACTTACAATAATGAAGTCTGGAATGCCTTTTCCGCCAATGATCCCAATGCTGTTGAAGCCCCAATAATAGCATCAGTTTGGAAGTATCTTTACGCTCTACTAGACTCCGGACAAAACACCATCAAAGAGCAACTTACATGGATGTCCTTTTATTCTGAGAGTCTCAAAGCTATAGAGTCGATCGATAATCGTTCTTCTGGAGAATTCCGTTTCTTAGTCAACACTGAGAAAGAAGGCATTGGACAACAACTCATCAATTTTATAGGAGAGAACCGGGTGAAGGACATAACGATCGTATCACCCTTTTATGATAAAGACGGTTACGCGTTAGAATATCTTGCGGAAAACCTTCATCCAGAGGCTTTTCTTTGTTTAGGGGACGAAGAAACAGGGATCTGGCCAATGGCATTAGAAGAAGATTGGATGAATATATTTGAGTTCCGATGTATTGCAGGGAAAGATATGGATGCCAGAACTCACGCAAAGATCATTCAGATTCACACGGACAAAAACACATACGTTCTTTCTGGAAGTCCCAATGCTACAAAAGCAGGTTTAGGCTTCGGCCAGGTCAAGAACGACGAGGCTTCTGTCTTACTCATTCAAAACGGGTACCGGGACTTCATTGCTGAAATGGGTATCATGGCAGGCGATCCTGTAAAACTCCCTCGAAAGACTGGCTCTAAATTACAGGAAGTATCATCCTCAAATAAAGAGGTAACGATACTATCATGCGAATTGTGGAATGGCGATTATCTTCTTTCCATCAGCAATGACTTGGAAGACATAGATATCTTAAGAAAAGACAATACTGGATATGATTGTCCCCCTATACATTTCGAGAAACTCTCATGTAGAGAAAGTATCAAATATGAGATCCTGTCTGGGGCAGCCTCTTTCGTTATTGGGAGAAATGGTCATCCGATTTCCAATCGCATCTTAGTTCTAGTGGACAACAACATCCGAAACTATTGTCCTGACAAGACAATGAAACAGTTGTCCCGATTAATGGATGTTTCGAAAAAGCAGGATTGGGATTCGAATATTACTCAAATTTTATCCTTTGTGACCTTTGAGGAAGAGACACCTTCATCTAAGGTAACCTCTATTCGTCCAAGAGCAGCATCTTCCTCGCAGACACCTCAAGATACAGTAATCGATCGTAAAGATTTTGCCGCAAGCCCCATAGAAAACGATGCCTTTAGGAGAAACTATAAGGTTCTTGATTATTTTTTCAGTTTTATCAGTTCAGACGATTACGGGGCTGACGAAATAGAAGAGTATGATGCTTCTGAAATCGATACGGGGAATGCTGTAAATGAAGGGCGAGATGGTTCGCTGAAGAAAGAATCGAGGAAAAGCAGCTCCCAAAAGATCAATGAACTAGATCAGTATCTCGGACGTCTAGGGAGATATTATGACTCACTTTGTAAAAAGTTTGATCAAGCCCAACAACCGATTTTCCTTGACAGTAAAAACGCTATTCAGAAGACAGCAACATCTAAAGCTTATTCATCTTGCCTGATTGCCATCGTGCTTCTTCTCCAATTGGCAAAGGATAACGAAAGAGACCTGGACGGGATTGATGACTCACATATCCATCGCAGATTACTTTCACTGTTAGGTAGGTTCCTTCTCATTTTCAGAGATACTTCTATCGATGGTGAAGACTATCTTTCTATCAGAATGCGGGAGATGAAGCGGAATATCTTTGTGTATTCTCTCGTTCTTTTAGGCCATTTTGAATGGAACAGGAGATACGACGAGATTTCAAGATTATTAGTCCTCAATTTGCTGGACATGTATAATAATGATTCGCCTTCGCTTTCCGCAGCCCTGGATTCTTTTGAACACAATATTGAGCGGTACTTCAGTCCAAATATAAAATCGTTAGAAATTATCCGCGGTTGTATTGACGTTTTCACAAAAAATAAACCTACGATACACGAAATATACAATGTATCTTTCCCTGCTGTTATTTATAAGAAAAGATTCGGCTTCTTGTCTTGTTCCGGGGCTGTCCGCACTAAAACACCAAACAGAGACTCCCTTGAATATGAGATTACCGTTGTTTCTCCAGGATTCAAGGATTTCGAACCTGTTGGTTTTCACAATACCAAGAAGATAGCTTTATTTGAATTACAATAGGTCGTTATATGGTAGGCAAATTCCCGGTCATAACCCTCTGCGGCAGCACGCGCTTCAAGGATGAGTTCCTTGAGGCCCAGAAACGGCTGACCCTCGAAGGAAACATTGTCATCAGTGTCGGGCTCTTCGGGCATTCCGGCGATGAAGAAGTTTGGACTCCAGGTACGAAGGAGATGCTGGACAATATGCACAAACGGAAGATTGATATGGCCGATGCCATTTACGTCATCAATGTCGGCGGCTATATCGGCTCCAGCACGCGGTCAGAAATCGAATACGCCGAAAAGAACGGGAAGAAAGTCATGTACCTTGAAAAGCCCTGAGCATATGGAATCACGCAAACATCTCGCAGCCGAGAAGAAACGCTGCAACTCACATAACTGCGCCCAGTCTGTCGTCTGCACCTACTGCGACCTAGTCGGCCTTCCCGAGCAGACCGCCCTGGATATCGCCGGAGCCTACGGGACCGGCATGGGTAACATGGAAGGCACCTGCGGAGCCATCGTCGGTGCTGGGATGATTGTAGGCCTTGTCACCAAGGACCGCAACCTCTCCCGCTCCCGGATGAAGCAGATCATGGAGAAGTTCCAGGAGCGGAACGGCGCCACCCAGTGCAAACTGCTGAAGGGTGTCGGTACCGGCAAGCCCCTTCGCGACTGTCCGGACTGCGTTGCCGACGCTTCCGAGTTCCTTGAAGAATTTCTCTAAACCCAAAAGCCATGGTCATCAACGTCTATTCACAATACTTCCCGGCCAAGGCCTGTTTCTCCGGAGTTGAGCGCCGGGGTGCCATGGTTCTTTTGATTTCCGACTCTGAAGCCGGGATGATTTCATACAAGGTCGCCGTTTCCTTCTTCCCTCACCGAGATGCGGAGGATTTCGGGGTGTCGTATGACGCCTATTTCGAGAAGGAGGTTTACAGCGCTCCCGGCCGCCGTTCCAGAAAGCGCGAAGCTGCCTTCCTGGAGTCCCTTCGGAGTGAGATCGATGCCATTGCCGCTGAGCATGATGCGGTGGTTTACTGGGAGCAACCCTTGAATGAAGCAAGGATGGGATAAGGTCATGAAAAATACAGATTTCATAGAGTCCCTGCTGGAGAAGCCCTACTGGCTGATCGATGTCCTGCCGAAGCAAGTCCCGGCCGGATCCGCCGGTCAGTACTTCAAGGCGGAGCGGTATTTCCTGTCCTGGCTTGACAAGATCAGTTGGAATTTCGCCCGGGTCCTCATCAGACTGAACTGTTATTATGACATACAGGTGAGCACGGACGGGGAGACCTGGATCCTGAACGAATCCCCTGAAGACCTGGCGCGCCGTTTCGAAGAGAGCGCCACCGCCCACTCCCCTCTTTCCATCCTCATCGGATCTGATGCTGCCCTCATCACCTTCAGCGGCGATGACCATTACATGACCCTGTACAATCCGGACGAAGAGCTGCTTAAGCTGGTGCGTCAATGCGCCCAGGCAGAAGGCCTTTTCGTCTGGGGACCTAAACAGTCTTAGCCTATGACCTTCCTGATTGAATCCCTCGCCGCCTGCGCCCTTTTCTCCCTGTTCGTCTTCCTGATGTCCAGGGACCCGGTGAAGACGGTCTTCAACTATCCCCCGGCGATCATCGAACGTTGCCGGCAACTGGGCCTCGTCGATGACAGCAACCGTCCCGGCGGACCGGTCTTCTACGCGAAGAAAATCACCGCCTTGGTCGTTTTCGGCGTGCTGCTGGGCCTGCTGGTTCGCTACGTCAACGGCTGCACGACCTTCTGGGGCGGCCTCCTTACGGCCTATGCCCTCTGGAATGTAGTGAACTGGTATGACGCCATCGTGCTGGACTGCCTCTGGTTCTGTCACGATCCGCATTTCGTAATCAATGGAACGGAGGATATGACGAAGGACTACCACGACTACTGGTTCCACATCAAGGGCTCCCTTATAGGCATGGTGCTGGCCATTCCGTCGGCCTTGATTGCCGGACTCATTGTGGTACTATGATATTTTGATACTTTTGTAAAGGCATTCAAACAAGCGCACGTATGGCAACGGAAACTGACAGCTTCCTCGAAGAGAACCTGATGGACCAGAACAAGAACGAGCTCCAGGAGGCCGCGGAATTCTTCAGAATCCCCCTGCGGTCCTCCGACAGGAAGACGGTTATGGTCGGGAAGATCCTGACGGCCCTCAGGACGGACACGCTCCGCTGCCTGGAGTGCCTGCCTGTATACGAGCTTCGGAACCTTCAGATGCTGATTTCGCTGGGAAAAGGCAACGACATGCTCATTCCTGAACCTCTCCCTCCCCTTTTCACGTATATGTTCGGCCTGCTCGAAGAGTGTTACGACGGGGATGATTACGAGGACGAATACGGGTCGTTGTTTCAGCTCTACCTGGACGATGAGGTATTCGATCTCTTCGCACCGCATATCGATACCGCGATCAAGGACGTCGAGCAGGCCGGAAGAGTTGAATTCGAGCGCTTCCTGTGGGGATGCCTCACCATCTACGGCTATCTCTCCATAAACGAGTTCGTGAATCTCTGGAGGGGATTCTACCCGGACAGGAAGCAGGAGGAGATCTTCCGTTTCATGGAATCCTACTCCCCTTTCTCTTATCTTACCGACGGGATGGGCAAACACATCATGTACCCGGATATGGACGTGATAGATCTCATCGCCGAGCAGAGGGGGCGCGGGACTTACGAAGGTCCTCTGGCCAAGGTATCTCTTGAGGATATCCTTTCCGCAGGCAAGACTACGCCGTACAATTTCCCCTATGTCTCCCATAAAGAGGGCCTTGCCCTGGCCGATGCCCTCAAGGCTGTCGGTCACGGAGGCGATGCTGGAGCCATCCGTATGCACTGGCTGTGGCGCGAGATCGAGATGGGCGGTGGAGACGAGCAGGCGTTCCAGGATCTTGTCCAGCGCATCCTGAAGGACGTGCGTGTGGTCAGCATAGAGAAGACCAGGACCCTAGGCAGGGCCATTGAGGATTACTGCAATGCGATTCCGTTATGGGGGACGCGTGGCCTCTCTTCCATCGAGTCGATGCTCGGTGAACGGATCGCACGGGGAAACGACGCCATGGCAGCGTTCGTCCGCGAGCGGATGAGCGGACTCGTGAAGGGCAGTGCCTTCCCTAAGGTCGGCCGCAATGATCCCTGCCCCTGCGGCAGCGGTAAAAAGTACAAGGACTGTCACGGAAAGAACCAGAACTGATAACTAAACCAACTGATTGAAATGGACAAGCAAGCTAGAATTGAAAGGATCTCCCTGATGGAGGACAGGTACGACGAACTCACCCGCGTGCTGGCGGGACTGGAAGAGGCCGTCGGCGAATACGAGGATTTCAATGACGAACTCGAGGTTCTCAAGGACTATATGGAATCCGGAGAGTGGAAGGAGGACTATGAGGCGGACGAAGCCGGACAGCTGCCCTCTGATCTCAAGCGCGGCGTCCTCTCTGAGGACGGCCTGTACAACCTGCTGCACGACGCCGACCAGATCATCGCCCACGTCAAGGAAGTGTTCGCCGACAAATAATCCTCCCGGGTGTCATGGTTTGGCACAAACGATGACTATCTTTGCACTCTGATTTACCCTTCACTTCATGAAACCCTACCCGCTCACAGATAAGGACAGCATCGATCTTCTGATGATGGGATCCGTCAAGGCCGGATTCCCGTCTCCCGCCGAGGAGGTGAGGGAGAAGCTGGACCTGGTGAAGCTGCTGGTTCAGCACAGCGCCTCGACCTTCTTCTTCCGCATCGACGGTATCTCGATGGTGGACGCGGACATGGACGAGGGTGACATCATCATCGTGGACCGGGCCGTGGAGCCTTACAACAACTGCAAGGCCGTCTGCTTCATCGACGGCGAGTACACCGTCAAGCGGGTGGAGATCCACGAGGGCGGGGCCTTCCTGATGCCCTGCAACGAGAAGAACACCAAGTACAAACCGATACCCGTCGGTCCGGACAACGACTTCCTTATCTGGGGTGTCGTCACCTGGGTCATCAAGAAGGTCTAATCAGAAACCGTGTACGCCCTTGCCGACTGCAACAATTTCTTCGCCTCGTGCGAAAGGGTCTTCCGTCCGGAGCTGAACGGGAAGCCTGTCATCGTGCTGAGTAACAACGACGGCTGCGCGGTAGCACGGAGCAACGAGGCCAAGGCGCTCGGCATCAAGATGGGCGATCCCCTCTTCAAGATAAGGGATATCGTGGAGAGGAACCATGTCCATGTCTTCTCCGGGAACTTCGCGCTGTACGGGGATATGTCGAGAAGGGTGCAGGAGGTCTTGAGGAACTACTCCCCTTCCATCGAGGTCTACTCGATCGACGAAGCCTTCCTGGACCTGGACGGGATGGACGTGGACTTCGACAAGTACGCCAAGGAGATTTCCCGGGAATGCTGGCGGCAGACCTCCATCCCGGTGTCCGTCGGCATCGCCCCAACGAAGACCCTGGCGAAGATCGCCTCGAAGCTCTGCAAGCGCTATCCTAAGCTGAAGGGCGGCTGCTACATGCACCGGCCGCAGGATATCGAGAAAGTCCTGAGGAATTTCCCCGCAGAGGATGTCTGGGGTATCGGAAGGAGGATGATGCGTAAGCTCGAGGCCATGGGCGTGAAGACCGCCTGGGACTACGCGAGCCTTCCCGAGACCACGGTGCGGATGCTCTTCCACCTGCCCGGCTACCGGACGTGGAAGGAACTCAAGGGCATCCCCTGCATCGCACTGGAGGACATGATCGAACCGCGCAAGACCATCTGCGTGTCACGGAGCTTCAGTAAGGAGATCACCTCTCTGCAGGAGCTCAGTGAGCAGGTCGCGAACTTCGCGGAAGGAGCCGTCACGAAGCTCCGCTCGCAGCACTCGATCGCCCTGGAGATGGTCGTCTTCGCCATCACGAACCGGTTCAAGGAGAACGCTCCCCAGACCTATGCCAGCAAGTACGTGGTCATCCCCGACGGAACGGCCGACCACCGGGTCTTCATCCGTCATGCGCTGGAGGGCTGCCGGGACTTCTACCGGCCTGGCTACGGTTACAAGAAAGCCGGAGTCGTCATCACCAGGCTCGTGCAGGAGGAAGGCTTCGCCCATTCCCTTTTCTCGGACATGGCGGCATTGGAAAAGGAGTCGAGGCTGTCATCGAGCATCGACTCCATCCACAAGGCCTTCGGCCGCGGCGCTGTCCTGCTTGGGTCGCAGGGCAGCGGCGAGATCAAGATGAGCCGGGAGCATCAGAGCCCGCACTACACGACCCTCTGGAGCGATATCCCCAAGACTTCCGTGAGATAGCGGTTGCTATTTCTTCCCCACCAGTAGCGCCGATCCTGAAAGGGCCATCCACGTCGCCTCCCACCTTGTCATGAACCGTCCGCCATCCGTGGGGATGAGTTCCACCTGCTCGTATCACATTCCTTTCAGTTTCTGCACGAATGCCTGCATGTCACCTTAGTTGCTCCGGGAGAAGATGTCGTGCAGGGCGAAGGTGTCGCCTTCAAAGAACCTATCACCCCGCAGGCATAATGATAGGCCAAATGATAGTCGAATTGATAGGCTAAACAAGAGCGTGAAGGCAACCTTTTTAGTAATAGAAAGAAATCCTGGTCTTCAACGCAAGCGCATTGCTGAGTTGGTCGGCAAGAGTATCCCCACCATTGATCGCCATCTTGCTATATTAATAAAAGATGATCTGATTGAACATCGAGATTCCGACAGGAACGGCGGCTACTATACAAAATAAACTGAGTTGCCCCGTTCATTTTTACACGAACGGGGCAATAACGATTATTACGCGGTGGTGATCATTTAAAATACCATATTGAACGCCGCCTGCTGCGCCCGTGCACTATGGGCGGCATTCATCTTGCCGAAGTTCCATTTCACACCGAAGAGAATGTACCTTCCCATTATGAGCCGATAGGAATCCTCCTCATAGTTGGCGGTTACAGTATGCGTGAGGTTCC